>Ga0247611_10005596_pt1 | contig 16527 bp, 17 predicted proteins | sample 177DNAGHGhighgp2_FD_192422 | JGI IMG/M metagenome (GOLD analysis project Ga0247611, IMG submission 192422) | Sheep rumen microbial communities from Palmerston North, Manawatu-Wanganui, New Zealand - 1770 DNA GHGhigh gp2 | ecosystem: Host-associated > Mammals > Digestive system > Stomach > Rumen... | reverse complement strand
AAATATTTATTTTTTACACTTTTCCTATTGACAAAGTAGGAATTAAGATATACAATAATAGCTGTAATCCTAGTGAAAAACTAGGAAATGTTAAGAAAAGAGATGATTTGTATGAGTAGCGACTGTAGCGACATGGAATGTTGCATGTATATAAATATGAATAGATCAAATTATAAGAAAATTAGGAGGAATTTAAAATGAGTAGAAATTATAAATTTGAAACATTACAATTACACGTAGGACAAGAAAAACCAGATACAGCTACAGGAGCTAGAGCTGTACCTATTTATTTAACAAGCTCATATGTATTTAATAATTCAAAACATGCTGAAGATAGATTTGGTTTAAGAGATTCAGGAAACATTTATGGTAGACTTACAAATCCAACTCAAGATGTTTTTGAACAAAGAGTAGCTGCCTTAGAAGGTGGTGTTGGAGCACTTGCTACAGCTAGTGGTGCTGCTGCTATATATTATGCTGTTATTGCTTTAGCTAAGGCTGGAGATAATATTGTTGCTGGTAATAACATTTATGGTGGTACATATAATTTATTTGAACATACATTAAAAGATTTTAATATTAATACAACTTTTGTAGATCCATCTAAACTAGAAAACTTCAAGAAAGCAATCAATGATAAAACTAAATTAGTATTCATTGAAACACTTGGAAATCCAAATAGTGATGTAATCGATATTGAAGCAATTGCTAAAATTGCACATGAGGCAAAAATCCCTCTAGTAGTAGATAATACATTCGCTTCACCTTTCCTAGTTAGACCAATTGAATATGGTGCAGATATCGTAGTACATTCAGCAACTAAATTCATTATTGGGCATGGAACTGGACTTGGTGGTATAATAGTAGATAGTGGTAAATTTGACTTTGAAGCAAGTGGTAAATTCCCACATTTAGTTGAACCAAATGATAGCTATCATGGTATTTCATTCACAAAGGCTGTAGGGCCTCTAGCTTATATCATTTATATTAGAGCTATCCTACTTCGTGATACAGGTGCAGCAATTTCACCAGTTAATGCCTTTATAGCTTTACAAGGACTTGAAACTCTATCACTTAGAGTAGAACGTCATACATCAAACGCATTAAAGGTTGTAGAATATTTAAGCAAGAACAAGCATGTAGCTAAGGTTCACCATCCATCAATTACAACTGATCCAGTTCAAAAAGCATTATATAAGAAATATTTCCCAAACGGTGGAGGTACAATCTTTACATTTGAAATTAATGGATCTGAAGCTAAGGCAAAAGAATTTATTGATAACTTAGAATTATTCAGCTTACTTGCTAACGTAGCTGATGTTAAGTCTCTAGTAATTCACCCTGCTTCTACTACTCACTCACAATTAAGTGATAAAGAACTTGAAGAATCAGGTATTTATAGAAATACTATTAGATTATCAATTGGTACTGAACACATTGATGATATTATTGAAGACTTAGAAATTGCATTCAATAAAACTTTTAATTAGGAGGATATATTTATGAGTAAAGTTTATAGTAATATTACTGAATTAGTTGGAAACACTCCACTTTTAGAATTAACTAATTATGAAAAAAATAATAAGCTAGATGCAAAAATCATTGCTAAAGTAGAATACTTTAATCCAGCAGGATCTGTAAAAGATAGAATTGCTAATGCTATTATTGCTGATTATGAAGCTAAAGGATTACTAAAGAAAGGTTCTACTATCATTGAACCAACTAGTGGTAATACAGGTATAGGACTTGCTGCAATTGCTGCTGCAAAAGGTTATAGATTAATTATTACATTACCTGAAACAATGAGTATTGAAAGACGTAATTTAATTAGGGCTTATGGTGCTGAATTAGTTTTAACAGATGGATCTCAAGGTATGAAAGGTGCAATTGCAAAAGCAAATGAACTTCATGAACAAATTAAAGATTCTATCATTGCAGGTCAATTCGTAAACCCTGCAAATCCTAAAGCACATTATGAAACTACAGGTCCAGAAATCTATAACGATTTAGACGGTAAAGTAGATATCTTTGTAGCTGGTATTGGTACAGGTGGAACAATCTCAGGTGCAGGAAAATTCTTAAAAGAAAAGAATCCAAATATTAAGGTTGTTGGTGTAGAACCTAAAGGTTCACCAGTTCTTACAGAAGGTCATCCAGGTCCACATAAAATTCAAGGTATTGGTGCTGGATTCGTTCCTGATACATTAGATACAAAGATTTATGATGAAATTATAGATGTTGAAAATGAAGATGCATTTAAAACAGGTAAAGAAATAGCTAGAAACGATGGTCTTCTTGTAGGTATATCTGCAGGTGCAGCTGTATATGCAGCAACACTTCTTGCTAAGCGTCCTGAAAATAAAGGAAAGAATATTGTAGTAATCTTACCTGATACAGGTGATAGATATTTATCAACTCCACTATTTCAAGATTAAAAACAAAAAGTAGGAATCAAATCCTACTTTTTTTAATTATCTTTTAATTCAAAGCAAAGCATTGTAATATCATCAAATTGTTCTCTACCATTTGCAAATGCATCTACTTTTGTTTTAACGTTTTTAATTATCTCATTTGGAGCTTTATTCTTATTTGCATTTAGTGTTTCAAGCATTCTATCAAAGCCGAATAATTCATCCTTTTTATTAGTTGCTTCTACTACACCATCTGTATATAAGAATAATTTATCTCCCTTTTCTAATTGAATTTCATAATCATTATAAACAGCATCTTCAAATGCACCAACTGCTAAATCATGTTTTGTCTTAAACAATTCAAATTTTTCTTTCTTTCTACAAATTACAGGATCATCATGCCCAGCATTACAAGCAATAATCTTACCTGTTGTTAAATCTAAAACACCAACCCAAATTGTAACAAACATATTTGCAGTATTATGAGCACATATTCTATTATTTAAGAATAATAATGCCTCTGATGGCTTATCAAATGCACGTAATCTTTCAGATAATAAAATGTTAGACACCATCATAAATAGCGCTGCAGGAACACCTTTTCCTGATACATCAGCCATAACTAATCCTAAATGATTTTCATCGATTAAGATAAAATTATAGAAATCTCCACCAACTTCTTTTGCAGGAAGCATATAAGCGAATAAATCAAAATCAGTTCTATCAGGGAATGCAGGGAATGAATTTGGAATAGACGCTCCTTGAATACCTTTTGCAATGTTTAATTCAACCATTGTTTTCTTTTGAGCCATTGTAGCTTCTGTTAAATCATTTATATATTTAACCATATCATCTTCCATTTTATCAATGGCTAATGATAATTTGTTAATTTCAAGTATTTTGCTCCTTTTAGTATCAGAGAAATCTCCTTTTTTATTTTCTTTAGCAAAACGTCTAGTTTCTTCAGCTATTTCTTCAATCGGTTTAGTAAAACGATACTTAATATATAAGCCGGCTGCAACAACCATAACAGTTAAAGTAATAACTGTTGAAACTAAAATTGTAATAATATATGGCCTTCTACCATTTACTAACTCACTCATTGGACGTTGTACAGAAAGCAATGCAAGAACATTATTTTCACTATCTGTTATTGGAACAATTGTTACTACATGAGGAGTAGTTCCACTTGTTAGATTAGTCTTTCTAAAAACTACACCATAATCTAGTTTTCTTTTAAAAACCTTATCATACACATTAATATATTCTGCTTTTGGAATATAATCAGATCCTAAAGTCCATTCTGTATATGTCCCTTCATTTATGTCCCTATCATTAATAGCATCGAAAATATTTTTTCCTTTTGAATAATCATTATCTTCAAATGTAAAGACATGTATCATTGTTGCATCCATAGAATTACAATAATTCTTTAAATATTGATAGCTTGTCTTATAATCTTCTAAATCCACACCATTAAGATAATTTGTAATCTTTTCGCTATTAATTAAAGTTGTTGCTGTGTTTGCCATATAGTATGTGGTTGTTTTATATTCTCTTTTTAAAGCATCAGTAAAACTTACATAACCAACAGAACCAATAACAATACTAAACAACAAAATTAAAATAAAAACAGATGAAATTATATTAAATGCAAGGCTAGATATAGCTTTTTTAAATTTAGACATAGAATCACCTACTTATAGTAAAATAATAACATATTTCTTTCTATTTTTCATTATTAAAATGAAAAAAAAGATAGACAAAGTGTCTATCCTTATTTACCTATTTTACACCTATCATATATAAAATCAACATTTTTGAAATAATAATCTAATGTAAAGCAGTTATCTAATTCTTCCATGCTTAATAATGACATAACCTTTTCATTTTGGCTTAATAAAGTCTTATAATCTTTTCTTTCGTTATAAGCAGTCATAGCAATTGGTTGAACTGTATCATAAGCTTCTTCTCTAACTAAACCTTTTTCAATTAAAGCCATCATTACTCTTTGTGCAAATATTACACCATTAGTCTTATAAATGTTTTCAATCATAGTTTCAGGATATACAACAACATTTTCTAAGATACCCTTAAATCTATTTAACATATAATCTAATAACTCAGTTGCGTCAGGTAAAATAATACGTTCAGTTGCTGAGTGAGAAATGTCTCTTTCATGCCATAAAGCAACATTTTCATAAAATGTTAACATATATCCTCTCATAACTCTAGCACATCCACAAATATTTTCTGATGAAATAGGATTTCTCTTATGAGGCATTGCACTAGAACCTTTTTGTCCTTTAGTAAATGCTTCTTCTAATTCATGAACTTCAGTTCTTTGAAGATTTCTTATTTCAAAAGCCATTTGTTCTAAGCTTGCAGCTATACAAGCAAGGGTAGCCATATAATAAGCATGTCTATCTCTTTGAAGAACTTGAGTAGAAACATTAGCTGAATTAATTCCTAGATGTTCACATACATAATCTTGAATGAATGGTGGAATGTTAGCAAAGTTACCAACTGCTCCACTCATCTTACCGCATTCAACATTAGCTCTTGCCGCATTAAATCTTTCTAAGTTTCTCTTCATTTCTTCATGCCATAAAACCCATTTTAAACCAAATGAAGTAATATCAGCATGAATACCATGAGTTCTACCAATACAAGGAGTAGTTTTAAAACGTATTGCTTGCTTTTCTAACACTTCCATAAAGTTGATGATATCTTCATATAAAATATCATTTGCTTGCTTGATTAAATAACCATTAGCTGTATCAACAACATCAGTACTAGTTAAACCATAGTGAACCCATTTCTTTTCTTCACCTAATGATTCACTAACACATCTTGTGAAAGCTACAACATCATGTTTTGTTTGAAGTTCAATTTCACTAATTCTTTTAATATCAAATTTAGCATTTGCTTCAATCTTATCAACATCTTCTTTTGGAATAACACCTAGTTCACTCCAAGCTCTATCTGATAAAATTTCAACTTTTAAGTATGCATTGAATTTATTTTCTTCAGTCCATACTTTTCTCATTTTTTCTCTAGAATATCTTTCAATCATATGAGGCCTCCTAGTCTTCTATTTCTTTTCCAGTTAAAAGATTATAGGCTTCATAATATTTATTAATTGTCTTTAAAATAACATCATCAGGAAGATTATAATCACTCTTTGGATTTGCTTTTAACCAATCACGTACAAATTGCTTATCAAATGAAGGTTGACCTTTTCCAGGAGCGTATCCTTCAAGTGGCCAGAATCTTGATGAATCAGGTGTAAGCATTTCATCGCCTAATACGATTACTCCGTTTTCATCTAGACCAAATTCAAATTTAGTATCAGCAATAATAATTCCCTTACTTAAGGCATAATCAGCGCATTTCTTATATAAAGCAATTGTCTTATCTCTTAAAGCAGTTGCATATTCTAAGCCATGTCCTGGGAATTTCTTTTCAAGTACATCAATTGATTGTTCAAAGCTTATATTTTCATCATGTAAACCTACTTCAGCTTTAGTAGATGGAGTATAAATTGGTTCAGGTAATTTGTCAGATTCTTTTAGCCCTTCAGGTAATTTAATGCCACATACTTTACCATTTTCTTTGTAACTAGCCCAACCAGATCCAGTAATATAACCTCTAACGATACATTCAATTGGAAGCATAGTTAATTTCTTACACATCATACTTCTACCCTTAAATTCATCAGTATGGAAGAATTCAGGCATTTCATTAACATCTGTAGTAATCATATGGTTAGGAATAATATCTTTAGTTAAATCAAACCAGAATTTAGACATTTGATTTAAAACTCTACCCTTGTTATAAATCTTATTTTTAAGAATTACATCGAATGCAGATATTCTATCTGTAGCAACCATGATAATACTATCACCATTATCATAAACTTCTCTTACTTTTCCTTCATAAAGTAACTTTACATTATCCATAAATAATCCTCCTAAATTATGTAATAATTTTCACACTAAAATTATAACACTCTACTATTTAAAATACAATCTATTTTAAATAATAATACGTTTTCAAAAAAAGGATAGATTTTTCTATCCTTATTCCTTTTCATCTACATAAGTTGCTAGCATGTCTGCAGCATGTGTATATATAATCAATGGACACTCTTCTATTGCTTCTCCTAAATAATTATATAATTCCCTTGGTTCATATGCCCCCATATGCCAACGAATTGCTAGTGCTTCTTCCTTTTTTAGCTTTATAAAAGTAGAAATCATATATACCGATTTTTCACCATGTCCAAAGGCAAAAGCTTCTTTTTTATGCTTATAGAAAGCTACTTGAGTCCATGTTCCCTTTTCATCTTTTACATTTCTAGTTGATACTTCATAAGAGCCAATCTTACAAACATCATGAAGCAATCCAATTATTTTAACTGAATCACTATCTCCAACTAATTCTTTTAATCTCTTATAAACGTTTAAGGAGTGTTTTACTAATCCTCCTTCAAATGCACTATGATGATTACTACTTGCTGGATCAGTAAAAAAACTTGATTTTTCTATCCAACTTATTAATCTATCCATTCCATCTCTATTAATACTTCTAAGTAACTCTAAAAATTCTTCTTTCATTTTATTCCTCCACCTTCTTTATTTTTTCACTATTATTCTTAATATCATAATTAATAAATTCATTATTGCTTGATAATATTAATTTAAATTCACTCTTTATAGACACATCTATATTTAAATTCTCAAAGCTTAAATCAAGTATATGTCCCCCTACTAATTTATTCTTACTGATAAAATGCATATGAAAATCAGTAGTATTTAAATTAGACATATATGTTGGTGCACAAAAACCAATTATAGTACCTTCAATGTTTTTATTTGTGATTACTTTTTGTTCATGTTCCACAATATAATCTAGAGGTTTATATGGCTTATTTTGTTTAGGTAGACTACGTGTAGTCATACTGCTAAATAAGCCTTCTATTCTAATAACCATAATTAAGTTTTTGAATTTATTGTTTTTATATTCATGTAGTTTCTTTTTTAAATCATTTATATTACTACAGCTTAGCTTTAAACCATCACATTTAATAAATGTGCAACCATTGCAAAATGGGATAGTTTCGCTATTTTTTGCTTCTATGATTGATCCATCTAAATTGGCTTTATAGCATACTCCATCAACCATAATCATTTCCCCGTCAGCACCTAAAAAAGTTCCTATTGCAGTATTAGAAAATGATTTTAATGTAGCAACATCTATTATTCCATCATATAATCCATCTGTTAAAGATTGTAATAAAGATACTTGATATATTGTATTCATAACTTCACCTTCTTAATCTTATATTTTAAATCATAACCTGCTTTATCACATATACTATTAATTAAATCAACTTTACCTATAATGAAATTAATATCACTTGAATTATATATTTCTTTAATTAATAAAAAGTATTCTTTGGCAATTAAGAAAAAACTATGTGCAAAATACTCTTCTAATTCATCAATTAATTCATCAAAATAATTCTTTTCAAGTAGATCAATAGCATAATCATCCTCATTAGGAATGAAATAGCCAGAATATTCTAATAATTCTTTTTTTAAATCATCTATAGAATTAATATCTATTTCTGATATTTCACCATAATACTGTATTTCTAACTTCATATGTATCACCATATTTATTATAACATAAAAAGATGGGTTATAAACCCATCTAATTATTCTACTACTAATTCTCTAATTGAAACTTTCTTAATTCTACGGCTAGCAATGTATGCGCCTAAATATGCAAGTATCATTCCACCAAAGATAACTAAGATATAATCGATTACTTTATTATCTACTTTTATCTTTACTAAACCCATTTGATATAATAACATTCCAAGTATATCATTAGCAAATAGAATTGCTAGAACCATACCAATTAATAAACCTAAAGCTGATGCTATAACAAATCTTAGTGCCATAGAGTGTCTAAGTGTTCTTGTTCTAAAGCCATTAGCCTTATAAATACCTAAATCAATACGCTCTTGAATAAATGTTTTAACAGTTAAAAGTCTAATAGTAACTAAACTAAAAATAACCGCAAATACTAATATAACAATACAAATCGCATCACATATTAGTGAGTATTCAGCCATATCTTCATCCATAAATTCTCTATTATCCTTTACTTTGAATCTATTAGCTGATATATTTTTTAATTCTTCTAATACAGCATCTACTTTTGTATCATCTTCTATTTCTAGTTCCATGAAATATACCTTTTGATTACTATCAATTCTCTTTAACCCTTCATAAGAAAGTGAAATATTATTTCCTGTATCATTTAAACATTGGTATATTCCTGTTAAAACGAATTCAGCGCTACCATCTTTTGATGATAAAACTACTTTATCTCCTATTTTTAAATCATATGTATCACATATAATTTTTGTTGTAACAAATTCATTATCATAAATTGGAGCTCTACCCTTATACACCCCAAGTAAGTTTTCTGGGCTCATCCATGCATTTAAATATGTTTGATCTCCATCAATTGATATATAAGAACTAGTTACCGCATTATAATAATTTACTTTTGAATGTTTATTTGCCGCACTGACAATTTCATCAATCATTTCATATGTTAAAGGGTATTCTGTATAAGTGGATAAATTAATACTAGTTGCTCCACTCATACCCATAGTTTTACCTATGTTTTTACTTCTTGTTAGATTACTCATTCTAATACTTGTAAGCATGAATAATGATAATACAGCCATTATTAAAACGATACTTAAATATCTTAGTGGACTTGATAATACTTGCTTAAATGATATTGATGCACTTAAAGCTCTTTTTGTAAGTGGGGCCTTAATTCTAGGTGAGAAATATATATCACTATTTCCCCCGTTAATGGCTTTAATTGGAGTTATTCTTCTTAATTTAAGTAGCTTAATAAAGATGAATAATACTGATGATAAACCCATAATTAAAGTGATAGTTATAACATTAACAATGCTTAAACTATGACTTGGTATAACAGCCGTAATAGGAATAAATAAGCGTCCTAAATACCCTTTTAAGAATATTGATATAATTACACCTAAAATTAAACCAACTAACTCACTTAATAAATATAGTAAAGCAATTATTAAACCTATTTTTTTATTAGAAAAACCAAGTGCTTTAAGTATTCCTAACTTCTTATAATCACTTTCAATATCACCTGAAACACTACTTGAAATTACTATTAAAACTACCGCAAGTAATATTCCAACAAATCCGATTAATACGCCACTAATAATAGTAATATATATACCTGTATAATTCTTACTTTGACTTAAAGTTATTGTTCCGATAGCTTTATCTTGAAGTCCTGTTTCTAAGTTTATTTTTTTAGCTAATTTATTGTCTGAAATAGAATTATCTGAAAATATTTTATATACTACATTAACTAAACTAAAGTTATATGCAGTACTTAAATTATTATCCCTAATAATTTCTCCACCAATTACACTTATTTCTCTAATTTCTTCATAATCTGCATCAGAGATAAATATTTCTTTCCAACCAATTGGATTAGCACCAAATGTAGGTGTAGCAACAAATCCTTTAATTAAGAATTCATATTTAGTTGATCGATATTTAGTCTCTCCATCTTCTTCATACATTTCTAAGCCAAATTCATCAACATAATAATCTCCAACATTACAATGAAGTTTATCTTTTAATCCATAAGGTAAATATATTTCACCTTTTTTAAGTTCAGGAATATTTTCAACATATCCAGTAACTTTATCATTTATAAGTTTAAAATTATCTTTTTCTACACTAAATTTTTCAAGTAGATATGTATTTCTATCTTTTATTCCTGATAATGTACCATCACTATATTTAATTTGATGGTTATTATTTATTGAAGTAAGAGCTTCTCCTTCAAATACAGATTCAACACCCGCTACAGCTTCTATTTTCCCTTTTAAAACTGGATCATAATAAGTATCATATCTATATGAGAAAATATTAGGAGCATGAGTATCTTTAATTAATTTCTTCATTCCTCTATTATATTCACTCTTTACACCAAATATTGATAAGAAGGAAGCAATAATTAATGTTGAAAGTAATGCTATACAAATAAATATACCTTTTTTCTTTTTAATATCTTTTTTTAAAATAGTAAATACTTCCATAATTAGCACCTACCATTCTAAGCTATTTAGCCAAGCATTAACTTGAGCTTCTCTTGATTTTTCGTCTTCCTTTTTGTATTTATTCATTCTAAATTCACCAACGATATTTCCATCAGATAAATATAGAATTCTATCAGCACGTAGAGCACCTCTAATATCATGTGTAACCATAATAATAGATTGTCCATCATTATTTAAGCTGCTTAATAAATCAAGTACTTCAATAGAATTCTTTTTATTTAGTGCACCTGTTGGCTCATCCGCAAATACGATAGATGGTTTATTTATAACTGCACGAGCTATTGCACAACGTTGTTGCTCTCCACCTGATACTTGACTAGGTAAGTGAGTTTTAACTTCATCTATATTCATTCTTTTAAATAATTCGCTTGCATATTCTTTTATGTCGCTTGCTTTTTTATCTTTATTTAAATAGCCTGAAATACATACATTTTCAAATAAAGTTAAATTGCTTACTAAATGCATTTGTTGAAAAACAAAACCAAAATCAGTATGTCTTAATTTAGATAATTCTTTTTCTTTCATATCATTAATATTTTTACCATTATATAAAACAATACCGCTTGTGGCTTTATCCATACCACTTATTGCATATAGTAAAGTAGATTTACCACTTCCACTTGATCCCATTATTACAGTGAAATCACCTTCGTAAATACTTAAATTTAAATTTGTTAATACATGGATTTGTCCACCATCATGGGCAAAGCTTTTTGATAAATCTTTAGCCTCTAAAATTAGATTACTCATAAAATTCACTCCTTTTTACGATTTCATTATATTATGCAAAATATTAAGAAATCCTTAAGAAATTAATTTTTTCAAAAATATTTTTACAAGTAATCCATTATTATTTTCTAATTCAACTTTTCCATCCATTTTCTCTAACATATATTTAACGATATATAATCCTAAACCCGTACCTTGTTTATCTTTAGAGTTAACTCCTCTATAAAACTTCTCAAAAATAAATGGCATATCACTATCATTTATACCAGGACCATAATCTTTAAAATTAATAATATAATATTCATTATCATCTAATAATTTAACATCTATTTTAGTATTAGCATACTTAATAGAATTATTAATTATATTTTCAAATATTTGATAAACTCTTTCTTTATCACCCATAATAAATGCGTTAGTTAAGCTATTATCTAGATTAATAGTTTGGTTAGCTCTAAAGTCCTTAATTGAATTATTTAATACTTCAACTAAATCTAATTTTTCATTATTAACACTTATTCTATCCATATTAGATAATGAATGTAAGAATAAATCATCAGTTAGTTTTTTAACCTCATCTGCTTTTCTACTAATAACATTTACAAATTCTACTCTAGCCTCATATGTGGAATCCATATTAGCTTCTAGAGCTTCTGAATAAGCTTTAATAGATGCAATAGGAGTTTTAATATCATGACTTAAAGATGCAATTACTGTTTTATTATTTTCAATTGCTTCTTTTTCACATTTTCTTGATTTTATTACTTCTTTTCTCATAGAATCAAATGCCCATGTGAAATCACCAAAAAAATTAGTTCTTTCATAATCAAGTGGTATATCAAAATTACCTTGGGCTATATTACTAGCAAAGCCTTTTAATTTATCAAATGGTCTAATCATTTTAAAATAAATGTAAATCATAATTACAGCAACAAATAAAATGCTTATTATAAGCATAATTATAAGTGGTGTTGGATTAAATGAGTCACTAGTATTTCTTAAATAATCAGCTAATTCATCTAGCTTTTGTTTTGCTAGCACATCATTTCCATTATTATATAATTGTTCTATTTCATTTATATTTACTATTTGATTCCCTCTATTGGTATTAGAATATCTATTGTTCTCAACTAATAAAATAGTTGTAAATGCTATACCAAGTATAATTATAAAGAAAAGAGAAATCATAAATAATTTCTTTTTCATAAAACCACTCCTTTATTTTTCTAACATGTAACCTACTCTATGTATTGTTTTAATATGTTTAGGGTTAGCTGGATCATCTTCTAGCTTTTCTCTAAGCCATCTTATATGAACAGTTAATGTAGATTGCTCAACTATAGAAAAAGTTCCCCAAACTTCAGCAATTAATTTATCTTTTTCAATTGCTTTATTTATGTTTTTGGCTAAGTATGCTAATAAATCAAACTCTTTTAAAGATAATTGCACAGCAACGCCTTTTTTTGTTACTATTCTAGATGTTAAATTAATCACAATATCATCAAATTCTATTGTTTCTTCACTATTTGAATTTCCATAACATCTTCTAATTAAAGCATTTACTGCGCTTAATAATTCACTCATTGAATAAGGTTTTGATAAATAAAAATCACCGCCTAAATCAAGTGCATCTACTCTATCAGTTACACTACTTCTTGCACTAGCAAAGATAACTGGTACGCTTGATTTTTTTCTTAAATCCTTACATATTTCAAAGCCTGTAGAATCAGGTAAATTAATATCTAATATTATTAAATGAAAAGTATTCTTTTCTAGTATTTGATAACATTCTTCTTCGTTATAAGCTAGAGTTACTTCATAGCCATGTCTTTTTAATGTTTCACCCATAATAAAGCTTAATGATTTATCATCATCAACTATTAATATTTTATAGCTCATTTAATCACTCCCTAAAAAGAAATCTTTCATTACTTTTTTAAAATCAGGTGCTAAATCATATAAGGCGTGCCCAAATCCTTCAAAAAAGTAATTAGTGAAATTATTTTTATATTTGTAATAATCTAAAAAGTTATAAACATTATTTATATTAATTAAATTATCTAATTTATCATGAACAAATAAAACAGGAATATTTACATCTTTAACTTGTTCAAAAATATCAAAATTAATAATTGATTTAGCAAAAATAATAAATTTATCTAATTCTTCATCTTTTATTGTTGGAATAATATCAATTAAAACATTCTCATATTTTAAATAAAATTCACTAGGATAAATTAATTTAGAAAAGCCTAAAAATAATTCTTTTTTATCCTTATCTTTAGCATATTTAATAAATCCGTTAATGGAATTATTAATAAAATCATCAACTCTTGTACATGATGACGCCACAACAAATTTCTTAAACAATGATTCTTCAAGTAATAACATATTAAAACATATCATTGCACCTTGACTTGCTCCAAATAAATATATATCTTTTAAGTTTAATAAATGTAATACTTCAAGAGTGTCTTTTGCCATATCTTTTATAGAATAGTTTTCATTTGGATTACTTATTCTATCAAAACAATATATAGAAAACTCTTTTTCAAATACTTTATAATCATTAATAATGCTGCTTTCATATTCCATAACACTTTTTATGCTTAATCCTGGAATCATGACCATTATTTTATTTCCACTACCAAATTTAAAATATTTCATATTTTTATTATTAAAACTAAGTTCTTGAACCATAAATATCACTCCATCTATATGTAATTATAATATAAAAAAATTATCAATAATACCGAAAAATGTCAATTTTATCATATTTTTATAACAAAAAATATAAAAAATCAAAGATTATATAATTTTTATTTAAAATTTATAACATTTTTAATGTAAGCAATTTTTGGCTTATTGAAGAGGTAAAAATTAAGAAATATAATTTAAGTAGAGACATGTCAAACTATTTAATTATAAAAATTAATAAAAAAAGGAGAATAACTATGAGAAGAAAATTTATGAGATCTTTAGGTCTTCTACTTACTTGTGGAATAGCTATTGTTGGTATGGCTGGTTGTGGAAAAAGTACAAAAACTCCAACAAAAGAAGGCTATAACATTTTATGGGCTGATGAATTTGATGGTTCAAGCTTAAATACTAAACTTTGGCTTCGTGAAGAACGTCCTGTTGGTTGGACAAATAATGAAGCTCAAGAATATGTTACTGATAAGAAAAATGGATTTGTCCGTGATGGTAAATTTGTTATCAAAGGTATGGAAAATCCTGATGGTGTAGGTACTTATACTTCATGCAAATTAAGAAATACAAGTAAAGCTGCATTCATGTATGGTAGAATCGAAACTAGAGCAAAGGTTCCTCAAGGAAAAGGTTTATGGCCTGCAATTTGGATGATGCCTGAAGATGAATCTGTTTATGGTCAATGGCCTAAATGTGGTGAAATTGACATTATGGAAGTATTAGGAGATCAAACTGAAACTGCATTTGGTACTGTTCACTATGGTGAACCACATGCTGAAAAGCAAGGAAAAGTTACTCTTACAGGAGGAGAAACTTTTGCAACTGATTTCCATGAATATGCTGTAGAATGGGAACCAGGAAAATTAGAATGGTTCATTGATGGAAAATCTTATTTAGTAGTTGATAACTGGTTCTCTGCTGAAAAGGACGAAGATGATAAGCCATTCCCAGCTCCATTTAACCAAAAATTCTGTATTCAAATGAATTTAGCAATTGGTGGAGATTGGCCAGGATATCCTGACTTTGGCGCTGATTATATGAAGAATGCTGAATTTGAAATTGATTATGTTAGAGTATATCAAAAACCTGAATATGATACAAATGTAACAAAGCCTGAAGTAGTATATCGTAATCCTGATGAAACTGGAAACTATATTTCAGATACTAATTTTGAACATGAAATATTAACTAAGGATACTGCAATGGGTGTTGGTTGGGTTTTCCACTTAGAAAAAGATGCTAATGCTACTTATACACAACTTGATGGTGGAGGAATAAAGATTGATATCACTAAGAGCGGTACAAAAGATTATTCAGTCCAACTATATCATGCAGAATGTCCATTTATTAATGGTAAGACTTATAAAGTATCATTTGATTATTGGGGTGACCAAGAATCATTTAGAATACGAGAAGTATGTATTGATGCTCCTAATGCAGGATGGCAAAGATATTGGACAGATAGAGTAGATGTTACCACTACAAAGCAAACATATGAAACAACATTTACATATACTATGAAAAAGAATGATGCTGGAGCAAGATTTGAATTTAACATTGGTAATTCTTCTGAAGGAACAATCTACTTATCAAATGTTAGACTTGAAGAAGTAACAACAGATTAACAAAAAAAGCCTTTTATTAAGGCTTTTTTATTTTGATATAAACTTATTTAGGTTGGAATCATACACGTAATCAATAGATTCTAATCTATTAATTACTTCTTCTTTTTCTATATCTAAATCGCTACATAAGTCATCTAGATTATCATAGAAATCTCTTAATTTCATATTAATAAAACTTAGGAGCATAAAATTATCTTGTGGTAACATATTATCCTCTACTAAATGCATTTAAAAGTACTAAGCATAGTAATGTACCAGCACCACCAGCACATGTTAATATAATACCAAATGTTTTTAGATCTCCCTTAATTAAAGCTAATCCACACCATAATGCACCAAAAAACAAAATAGTTAAGAAGCATATTAATGTTAATTTGAAATTACTAGCCTTTGAGTGAGACTTTTGTAAACTTGTCTTAGCCATAATATACCTCCTACTTAAATGCTACAAATAGTAATAAAACTAATGTAGCTATTTGTACTAACATACCAATATAAATAGTGAAACTAAAATAACTTTTATCAGTTTTATGACGGAAAGTAAGTCTTCCTAAAAAGCCACCAATAGCTCCACCTAATGCGCAGAATCCTAAAAGAATTTTTTCTTTTATTCTTTTTGGGCCTCCACCATTTTGAGCCATCTTCTTATCTTTACCAAAGATAAAGAAGGTAATTAAACTCATAAATACTAATACAGCACAATATGCTAATAAAATGATTAACTCATATTTCATTATTATTCACCTTCTTGTGCATCTAATTCACTTGAAGCTTCTTTTTGATCATTAACAAATTCTTCAACCTTTTCTTTTTCTGCCTCAGTTACATTTTTAGTAAATGGGTTTGGTTG
>Ga0247611_10005595_pt1 | contig 16529 bp, 10 predicted proteins | sample 177DNAGHGhighgp2_FD_192422 | JGI IMG/M metagenome (GOLD analysis project Ga0247611, IMG submission 192422) | Sheep rumen microbial communities from Palmerston North, Manawatu-Wanganui, New Zealand - 1770 DNA GHGhigh gp2 | ecosystem: Host-associated > Mammals > Digestive system > Stomach > Rumen... | reverse complement strand
CACCGCTGCCGACGTGTCGTCGCACGACGACTCAATTCCCAATATCGTTACACTCATAATTTAGTTGTTAATCCTTTAGTTGTTAGTTAGAAGCGGAAGCCTGCTGTGAGCTCAAGGTTGTTGTAACTGTTGTAGAAACTGTGCAGCGTGCTCCGATACCAGTGTCCCTCGTGACTGAAGGTGAGGGCATAGAAGAAGTTGCCCGCAGTGCGCACGAGTGCCATGCGGCCGTTGAGGTTGGTGGAGAGGAGCGACTTCTTGCCCTCAATGGAATTGGGGAAACTGTGGCGGTAGCCTATGCTGGGCACCACCGTGATATTATAGAGCCAGCCGTGGTGAAACACCCAGCTGTAGCCATAACCGATCATGATACCGAAGTCGCGGTAACGGAAACGGTAGTCGGTCCTGCTGTCGGGCAGGTATTCCTTGAGATCCCGGTGAATCTTGTTCATGTCCATCACCACGTCCTGGTGGCTCAAGTAGATACCACTCAAGAGAGAGCCAGCGCTGCGCTTCTGGTACTTGGAGAAGCAATAGGCGGCGGCTTGGGAGTAATGGGTGTGGTTGAAGATGTAGTAGGCATCCAGCCCATATCCCTCACGCTTGAGTCCCGGGAACGGGACCGATCCCGTCCAGCGACCAATGCGGTGCAGGTTGACGATGCTCTCGTCGTTGGTGCGGTAATAAGCCTCGACAAACACACGCGATGTGGTGAACGAGAACTGCAGGCGGCGATTGTGGATGAAATTTCCCGCCAACAGGTCACGAACATTGATCATATAGGTGAAACTCAATCCCATGCCACAGATCTGGAAACCGAACAACGAAGTGACATCGCTGTTCATCTCTATAGGGGTCTCCCACTTGCCCAGGTGCCCCGAGTACATGTCCATCCAGTTGCTGTTCTTGAGCATGACCTTAAATTTCTTGCCACTGGTCTTGCCAGGATTGACGACATAGGCCGTGTCATAGTAGTTGAGGGCATGGTTGAGCCAGCGATAGGCCCTCACACCGAAGTCCAGCACCGGCGGATAGACGATAGTCGTGTCATTGATACTCCAGCCTCGCCTCAGGACCTTGCGTTTCCATGCGTTCTTGACATCTATAGAAGTGGAATCAACTTGTGGAGTGACAATTACAGGAGCGTCGTCCAGCGCAAGGGTATCGCCTGGAGTCACCCGTTCCTGGGCCATCGGCGAGACACATCCCAGCCAAGCCAGTAACAGCAATATGATTAGTTTCTTCAACATCATTGCGATTTGTTTGACGGACGAAGGGTCACCATCGGCACAGGCTGCCTGACACTGCTGTCACGCTTACCCTCGGGCGACGGTTCCCTCTTGGGAATCGAATCATCCTGCTGCTGTGCAGGCAGCAACCTGGTGGTATTGTCCTTGCTCTTGGGCTTGTCAAAATCATGTTTCCACATGACGCCCACGCCCTGGGTTGTCAAGGCATCGCGCAGGTAGTACTGGTCATTGAAGTGGTTATAGGCCTTCAACCTGATCGTGCCCTTGCTATTGAGCAGATACTCCAAGTCAAAGTCACCGATAAAGTTGGTGTTGCTCAGGTTATAGGTATTCTCACGGTAGCCGAAGTTGCCGTTGAGCAGCAATCTGTTGTTGAGCAACTGGCTGGACAACGCCACATCCACCTCAACATCGGTGAAGTCCCCCTTGGTACGGAAATTAGGAGCAATAGACAGGTTATCGGTCATCTTGCCCAGGATGTTACTCAACTGCCCCGCGATGGTCGAGGAGGCCACCGAGGTGAGGAACTCATTCTGGTTGGTCGAGGTGTTCATATACTCTGGCGTGTAGAACCTGTTGAGGGCCAGCAGGTAGATAATCTGACGATTCATCATGTCGTCGGTATTGATGATGCTCTTGACCTTGTTATAGGTCTCGGTGGTGAGTGACGGGAACTCAAGATCAAAGGAGATCTCGGGCTGCGAGATGATGCCCTTTGCCCTCAACAGAGCGTGGACAGGCACATTGGAACGGTTCACCTCATAGTTGTCGGTCAAGGACTTGTCAAGGTCACTGATATTGGCACTGAGTGAATAGACCGCTTCCAGATCCAGCACTGCGGCATAGGGGTCACCCTGGAAACTGATGCTGCTGCCGTCACGAATGGTGAAGTCCTTGAGGATCACATCCTGCAAGGTGAAATTGTAGGTACCCTTGTTCAGCGTGTATTTGCCGTAGGTTCCCAGTTCGCCATTATTGTTATAGGTCAAGCGCATGTGACCATTGCCCGTAGCCTTGATGCGGTCACCGCCGACGGGGTCCATGATCACAGTGAGAGCCACATCGGGCGTTATGTCGCCTTGCAAGTCAATATTATAGGCACTGGGCTCAGATTCCTGCTGTTGCTCCTGCTGCGGCTTGTACTGGTTGAGCTTGCTGAGCACCCACTTGATGCTCGTGGTGTCCTCAGTGACAACGGGCTCGGGCACAGCATTCCTGTCACGGAAGGTAATGAAATCATAGGCACTTGCCTGCTCATCATCACTCATCACAAAGGTGAACTTGCTGCGAGGAGCCGAGTTCATGTTGACCTTGATATTGACAATGCCTGGACCACCATCGACAAAGCATGCGCCATTGCCATAGATGGTGCCATACCAGTCAGGGTTGATGCTCGAATTAGTATCATAACACAGGAAGTCATGGGCATCGGTGATGGCAAAGTTGAATACTGGACGATGGAAGGCTTCATGCTTGAGCCAACCACCCATCAGTGCCTCATGTCCCTCGCGGTCATGGATGCGGATATCGGTGAAGCCGATAGAGTCCGGGATAATGTCGATCTTGGCATTAGATGCCGTGTACCAGCAGTTGGTATAGTCCAGATAGAACCTGATAGAGTCTGCCACAATGTCGCCATCAAGGTTGATGGTGTGGAAGTTGCCAAACAGGATAGCCTCGCCTGACATTTCGCCCTGCACGTCGCTCGTGAAGGCCGCCATATAGGGCTTGAGGAAACCGACGTTGGCATGATCGGTGTCAAATCGGATGTACAATGAATCATCGGCGACATAGATGCCACCATCCAGTGTGCTGCGGCGTCCATTGGGCTGCTTGATGTCACCATTGACCAGGATGCCCTTGGTGTCGTTGTCATAGTCCACCGACATGTCCAAGTCGCCCATGACCGTACCGTTATAGGAAATATTCTTAATCAACAGGCTGGGAGTGTGCAGGCGTGGCGAACCCGAGAGCAAGTCGCTGGCAATGAAGCGGCTGGTTGCCCTACCACCGAAGTCCACATGGTCGATCGCCAGTGTCCCGAACACATAGTCCAGGTTCAAGTCATTCAATTCCAGGCACAGTTCATCGTCAGGATCGTGCGAGACCGTGCCATTGATGCGCAATAGCTGTTGATCATGGCCTCCAGCAATATTATTGACTGTTATCACTCCATTATCGATGTTGATCGAGCCCTTGTCTATGTTCCAGATGGTATCGGCAATCACCATCTGTGATGGCTTGACATCGATCATCGCCTTGATCTTGCCATCCTCACCACGGTTCAGCAGCGAGCTCAGTCTCAAGTCGCCATTGAAGTTGCGTCCCTCCAAGGCTGCCAAGTCGCCCTGAACATCCCAATGCAACTGCGCATCTATCCTGTTGTCAAGGCCCGAAGCCAACATCTTCAAGTCAACTTTCTTGCCATTCTTGATGGGATAAGCCGACTGGACCTGCAGCTTCACCTCATTGGTAATGCTATCCATGCCGATGACAAGCTGTGTTCCCGTGATGATCTTGTTGCCCTGTCTCATGAAGGGAGCATCAACCGTCAAGTCAAACGTGTTGTCACTCTCTGACAGGCTGCCCTTGACGGTATAGGACAAGAAGGGATATACCGGCAGTTGAAGGAAACTGTTCATCTCATCATCGGGATGAACCGTGAATTCAAACGAGGCATCATTGGGAATGCCGCCGTGGGTATAGTCGGCATAGTTTTCAAAATACAGCGGGAAAGTACTGGCCAGCATGTGCTTGACAGTGGGCACAATCGTTTTGAAATCATATTGTCCCGTGAGGAAACCATTGATGTGGTCACTCTCGATACTGATGACCTTGTCATAGCCATTATTGTCGGCATTGAGTTGCAGGCTATTGAACTTCAGGCCCTTGTCATTTTCGGTAAAGGCAAAGTTGGTAACCTCGACATGACCCGTGGCATTGTCGAGCGTATTGCCCCAGAACGAAGCCGTGGCAGTGGCCTTGAGACGACGATTGGGGTACTTGTTATAGATGCCCAATCGAGCCAAGTCCAGCCCGTCGGCAGTGAGATTCACATCATAATTGGAGTTGGCCCCGTCGAGCGTTGCCTTGCCGTCAATGTTGACACGGCCATTGGGGTCGTTCATTGACAACTTGCCCATGAAGCTGTTGCCCTGCTTGTCCACATCGGCAGTAATCTCATGATAGCGCACTCCCTTGACATCGATAAAGGGCAAGTGGCCCTGCAAGTGGCCAGACACATCGCCGCCATTGATCATGGCATCGACCTGAGCATCCATTGCTACCTGGTTGAGCAATTCACTCTTAGCCATCAGGGTGCCAATCTGCATACCGTCGGTCTTGACATGGCCTGTAAACCGCGATGATCCAGCTTGTTTTGTCAGGGTGCCGTTGAGGTCAACTCGCCCGAGCGAGGTGCCAATGTTGCCATTGAAGGTGAGGTGATTGGTCCTGCTGTGAAGCTCACCGTCCAGCGAGACACCGCCACAACGCGAAATGATGTCACGCGCCTGAACAGAGACACCAGGTATCATGCCGAGGATCTTGCTCATGGCGGTGGCATTGGCATTAAGGTCAATGCGGTCCAGATCCAGTGATTGATAACCACCCGATGTGGGCAGGAGATAGCTACCGTGGGTATTGAGTGCCAACTCACCGTTGCCGTATTGCACATTTAATGCAGGAACCTCAATGCGGGAACCGTCACGGATGACGGTAGCAGCGACGTTCATCGGCTCGTTGAACTGAGCGAGCTGGGGTGAGAATGCTGCAAAATCGGACAGGGTCACCTTGCTGCCGCTGGTACTGATCCGCAAGGGCATCTGTGCCAGCTCACTGCCCAAGGTCTTGAGCGAGGCATACTCCAGATGCACATCCTCAAGCTGGATGTCACTGTTAGGCAGTTTCACCTTGATGTCCTCAATATCCATCGCCCTATCAGTAAGGTGGACATTGGTGGAAAGCCGCTTGAGCGAGAAGCCGCTACCCTCATCAAATGACAAGCGCTTCACGCGGATGTCAAAGTCGTTATTCTTCAACTGCGGCAAGGAGATGTCGGCACGCAGGTTGTTCACTGCCAGGTGATTGACATCAAAGCGACCGGGCTTCTGTGGCTGATCCAGCACATCATAGGTGAGTGCCGACTGCCTGACCACTACCGTCTTGACCTCAACGTCAAAGGGTTTGGGCGGCTGGTCATCCTTGGGTTTAAAGGCATCAATGATGAATTGCACATTGGTGGGACTGGACTTATCGAGGCGGGTCACATGACCTTTCAAGCCAATGATTTCGCCATAGGTGACGACAATGCGGTGGTCGGCAATCAAGTCCTTGAGACTGATGCCTGCGCCCAACTTATCCACCACGAGCAGTGAGTCGCCCTGCTGGTCATGGATAAGAACCTCCTTGAGCTCCAACTGGTTGAACGGAGTGACAGATACCGAACCGATATTGACCTCGGTATTCAGGTACTCGCTGAGGGCTTTCTCGCCCTCGTCACACAGGCGTTGTTGTACAGGAGGCAGCAACAACAACAGATAGGCCAGTGCGACAATAGCCACAATCGCCACAAGCACAGTAACCACTATGCTACGCACCACGTTGTATGTTCCCCTTGTCAGGTTCATTTCTTGATTTTTTCTGTCTCCCTTGCAATTACAGTGCCAAACGAATAGTCAACCATCAAACCCTTGCCCTTCATCACTCGGGCAAAGCATCGATCTGGGAGAGCCACAGCCTGGACGAGGCATCGCTGGGCATCCTCCAGTCGCCACGCGGCGATAACGAGACACTGCCCACCTTGGGTCCGTCAGGCAAGCAGGAACGCTTGAACTGCTGGGCAAAGAAACGGCGTGTGAACGTGCGCAGCCACTTCTTGATGGTCGCATTGTCATAGGTGCCCTCGAATGCCTTCCTTGCCAGCAGATAGAGCTTGGCAGGCGTGAATCCGTAACGCAACATATTGAACAGGAAGAAATCATGCAATTCGTATGGCCCGACGATATCTTCGGTCACTTGCAGGATTGTGCCATCCTGGGCGGCAGGCGTCAACTCGGGGCTGATGGGCGTGTCGAGCACATCGAGCAAAGTCTTGCCGATGCTCTTGCCCGCCCTGGTTCCATCGTTGAGCGATGATGCAAACCAGCGCACCAGATGGCGTACCAGCGTCTTGGGGATGCTCACGTTGACATTATACATCGACATGTGGTCACCATTATAGGTAGCCCAGCCCAATGCCAGCTCCGAGAGGTCTCCCGTACCCAGTACCAGTCCATTCACCTTGTTGGAATAGTCCATCAATATCTGTGTGCGCTCGCGAGCCTGGCTGTTCTCGTAGGTCACATCGTGGTTCTCGGGGTCATGGTCAATGTCCTTGAAGTGCTGGATTACAGCATCGGCGATGCTGATTTCATGCAGCGACACACCCAGCGACTTGACCATCGCGCAGGCGTTAGTGTAGGTGCGGTCGGTCGTGCCAAAGCCGGGCATCGTGATGGCGTGAATGTCCTTGCGGTCACGCCCCATGCGGTCAAATGCCCTCACGGCTACCAGCAGAGCCAGCGTTGAGTCCAAGCCGCCTGATACGCCCACGACAATCGTCTTGATGCCCGTAAAATCAAGGCGACGCATCAATCCCTCGGTCTGAATAGCAATAATCTCCTCGCAACGGGCACTGAGGCGGTCATCCTCGGTAGGGACAAAGGGGAGACGACGCACGTGACGCCTCAATTCACAGGCCTCATAGTCAAGCGGTGCAGCAACAATCATGGGGATGCGGTCAAACCGTGTGCCAAACTGCACCATGCTGTCGGCAAAACTGCCATTGATGCGACGCTCATTCTCTAATGCGGCAACATCGATATCGGCGATAGACATCTGGGGCTGGGTCGTGAAACGCTCACCCTCGGCGAGCATCTTGCCATTCTCGGCGATGACGGCATTACCACCAAAGACGAGATCGGTCGTTGACTCACCATAGCCACACGAGGCATAGACATAGGCTGCAATGCAGTGGGCACTCTGGTGCTTGATGAGGTTCATCAGATAGGTGTGTTTGCCTATCAACTCGTTGCTTGCCGACAGGTTGACAATCACATTGGCACCATTAATGGCAGCAATGCTGCTGGGCGGGGCGGGCACCCACAAGTCCTCACAGATTTCCACTGCCACCCGAGCACGTCCTGCTTCAAATATCTGGTGTGTACCAAACGGCACTTCCTCACCTCCCACCACGATGCTGTCCTTGCCTGCAATGGCAGTGATATTGCTCGTGGTGAACCATCGCTTCTCGTAGAATTCCTTATAGTTGGGGATGTAAGTCTTAGGCACGACCCACATCTCACCATGATTAACCACTACAGCACAGTTGAACAGATGACCGCTGCATCGCAAGGGCGCACCCACGACGACCATCACCGGCGTGTCCCGGTAGTGATCACACAGGGTGACGAGGGCTTGCTCGGCAGCGTCAAGTAACAACTCGTTGCCAAACAAGTCGGCACAAGTGTAGCCGGTAATGCACAGTTCGGGCAATGCCACGATGTGGGTCCCCGCCCCGACCGCCTGGTCAACCGCCTCGATGATATGAGTCAGATTACCCTCAACATCAGCCACATTTACCTGTGGCACAACGGCTGCCACACGGACGAAGCCATAATCGGTCACCACTTTATTATTCGTTTTAGCCATAGCAGTAAAATCTTTACAATAGGTTTAACCTGCAAAATTAGCAATTTTGACTGAAATGCCCTACTTTTTTCTTTACTTTCTTGTTACAACCACCGGAGAAAACGCCTCTACGCCTCAACAGCAAATAGGTGGGATTTTATTTGCACGTTCCATTTCCATTGGTTATCTTTGCAGCAAAAAATTAAACCCAAGATTATGGAAAAGAAGAATCGTCCCATCACCGCACTGCTCACGCTCCTATTGTGCCTCACAGCCTTGATGCCCACTTCGTGCGGCAGCGATGAGCCCGAACTGCTCGTGGGATATTACCTCACGATTGATTCCCAAGTCAGGCTTAGCCTCTTAGAAAACGACGAGGAGCAAGGGACATCGGCAAATCCCGATGAAGATGTCTTGTCCAACACCATCGTCAAGATGAAGACGGCCCTGAAAGAATCCTACCCCGAGGCCACCTACAATGGCAATGACGCCGCAGTCATTGCTGCCCTTGACGCCATCTACAAGGATTACAAGTCCATGTACAGTCATCTGGAGCGCGGCACGGTGTGTACCGTGAAGCTCTACCGCGCCAAGCTGGATAACGGCATTGTGGTGAACAGCAAGTCTATCAAGGTTTTCCTGTTCGGAGCCTTGCCCCAGAGCACTGAGCAACCGACTTTGTGATTTTTCACACTTCATTCTTGCAGAATCCATTATTTCACACTAATTTTGCATCAACAATTGATAACAACTTAAAAAAGAAAGGAAACGAATATGAAGAAATTCTTTACTCTACTGCTTTGTGTAATCGGCATGGCCTTTGCCGCCAATGCTGATGAACTCACCGAGGTGCGTCAATGCATCAACGCGCTGCTGGTGCAAGACCATAACACGAGGTACACAATGGCTCCTGTCATGGACCCCAATCAAGACGGTATCCTCAGCATTGCCGACGTCACATTCCTCATCGACAAAGCCCTGAGAGAGAATGTCGTGAAGAAGGCTCCTGCCAAGGAGATTGACATTGAGGGTCTGATCCAAGAGGTTCTCGTGAGCGATGGCGATCCTGACATCAACGATGTGACCGACGCAATCACCGAGAAGATCAATCAGCAACGTAATAACAAGAAGTAATAAAACATGAAACATTTACTCTCACATTGGCGAGGGCTATTGTTCTCGCTGATGGTTTTTGGCACCATCACCACACTCACCTCATGTGGCAACGATGAGCCCGAGTCAACGGTCATCGATTACTATGTGAGCATCGAGAAGGAATTCCTTGTTAACGGCTCTACCAGCCACACCGACCGCTTTGAGAACCCCATCACCCGCATGAGAACAGCGATAGCCACCGCCTACCCCACCCCCAACACCCAAGGGGATGACGATGCAGTGATTGCAGCTTGTGACAAGGAGTATGAGACCTACCTGAGCCTCTACACTGGAGGTAAAGATCACTTTACCTGCTTGTTCCACCTCGTGCGTGCCACCAAGAAAGACGGCATCGTCAAGGGTAACGAGACGCTCAAGACCTACTGGTATGACATCAACCCGGTCGAGACCGATGGTGATGGTGATGATTAAAGCTGATCAGTAAATTGATTTTAATGAATGAACTGGCTCCAACTCGCTTAGGGTAGTTGTTCGAGCAGTTTTTCCACCAAACGGGGGAGGGCATAATCGCCTATCTCCCGTTCTTTTATCCAGATGTAGCCCCCTGGCAGCACCGGACGCGCGACAGGCTCGGCAAGGTAAAAGTCTGCCAGCAGGATGCGGTGGGTCAACACATGCTTCACGCCCTGAGCCAACAATGTGAGGCGACATCCCAATTCGGGCAACGGGGCATCCTCGACCAGCAACGGCTCCCACAAGCCTTGCCAGATGTCGCCCGCGGGGCGACGGTGCAGGGCTGTCATCCCATTGTGACGGATATAGATATAAGAAAAACGGCGTTCCTTGACCTTGACTTTCTTTTCCTTGACGGGCAACTGGTCGATGCGACCTGTACGCAGGGCCTCGCAGGTCAATGCCACGGGACAATCGATGCAGCGTGGCGAGCGCGGTGTGCACCATGTGGCACCGAAGTCCATCATTGCCTGGTTGAACGTGCCGGCCTGATCCTCGGGCAGTATCTCCTGGGCCAGAGCCTCAAAGGTGTGCTTGCCGCGTGTGGTATTGATGGGCACGTCGATGCCATAGTGGCGGGCCAGCACCCGATAGACGTTGCCATCGACAGCAGCAGCGGGCAGACCGAAGGCCATCGACCCCACAGCGGCAGCCGTGTAATTCCCCACCCCCTTGAGAGCACGCAGCCCCTCGATGGTGCGTGGGAAACCACCTTGCTCGACAATCTGGCGAGCCGCGGCGTGCATATTGCGGGCGCGACTGTAGTAGCCCAGCCCCTGCCACTGGCGCAGCACCTCGTCCTCGGTAGCGGCGGCCAGCGCCTCGACCGTCGGGAACCGCTTCATGAAGCGATACCAGTAGTCACGTCCCTGCTCGATGCGCGTCTGTTGCAGGATAACCTCGCTCACCCAGATGCCGTAAGCATCACCGATGCCACGCCACGGCAACGTGCGCCCATATTGCGCAAACCACCTCAACAACGCCGCTGTAAACCCTGTCTCAGCCATATTTCTCTACAACACCTCACGCAAAGACGCTAAAGCGTGAGCATCATAACGGGAGGATGGTCTTGAAGTTTTTCCAGTTCTTGGCACTACTATAGGCATTGACCGATGTGGCGGGAACATAGAGTTCTACCTTGTTGTTGCTCACGCCGTCCAGCTTGGGCGGTAGCACGGCATGGCACTCGATGCGGGTCAACGACTTGCATTTCTCTGCCACCTTCTTGCCCACTTCAGTAATCGTCTCGGGAAGGACAAGTGTGGTGATAGCCGTCTCTCGCAGAGCGTTGTCACCCAGGACGCACAGGCCGTTGCCCAAGTCAATCTCGACAAGCGAGGTACAGTCGCGGAAAGCCTCTTTGCCAATCGTCACGCACACGTCGGGCACCTTTACGCTGGTCAGCCCCTTATTGTTCTTAAAGGCACGCTCACCGATGGTAACCAATCGGTCAGGTAACTCAACCGATGTCAAAGCGCAGTTCTCAAAGGCTTCCTTGTTGAGGGTCGTCAGCATCGCGGGCAGGGTAATCCGGGACAAGGCCTTGCAATTCTTGAACGCATGTTCGCCGATGGTGTTGACGTCGGACGACAACTTGACCGAGGTCAGTGCCGAACAGCCCTCAAAGGCCGACTGGGGCACCTCGCCCAGGTTGTCGGCGATGACCGATGTCAGTGCCTTGCAGTCCTGAAAAGCCTTCTTGCCCAGCGTCGTCACGTTCGCCATATCCACGCTCTGCAGCCGCGAACAGCCGTAGAAAGCCTGATCGCCGATGGCTCTGACGCTTGAAGGGATGTCAACAGACCTTAGTTGAGAGCACTGGTAGAATGCGGCGGCAGATATACGTGTCACACCATCAGGAATCGTGACGCTGAAAATCTGTGCATCCGAGAATGCGCTCCAAGCGATTTCTTCCACCCCATCAGGTATAGTGAAGTCACCGTTGCGGGCAGCAGGACAACGCAGCAACACACTGCCCGTGTTGTCATAGAGCACGCCGTCCTCATAGGTGTAGTAACGGCTACCGTCCTCCACCGTGATTTCCTCAAGTTTCTTCATCGTGCCCAAGTTGTTGTCCACAATGCGGGTAGCGGCAGGAAGGTGGAGCTCGGTGAGCGATGTGCCATCAAATGCTTCTGCTCCGAGGACCTCCAACCCGCGCGGCAAGGTCACACGCTTCAAGCCAGAACCCTTGAATGCCCGTTTGCCTATTTCAACGAGTGAAGAGGGCAGATTGACAGAATGCAGATAGGAGCAACCGTCAAAGCACTCCTCACCGATGGTTTCAAGCCCCTCGGGGAGTGTGATATATTCCAGCTTGTAGCATCCGTCAAAGGCGTTATCGCCCAGCGACCTCACGCCAGGTGGCATGATGACTTCCTCCAACTCGCTACAGCCACGCAGGGCATCGCTATTGATGCGCTTGAGGCGTTCGGGGAGCACAATTGAGCGCAAGTGGGTGCTATAAGACAGAGCATTGCCCAGCACGTCACGCTCACCACTGTAGCCCAGCAACCCTTTGGTACCGGCACTCATGATGCGAGCACGCTCCAGTTCCAAGTCGATGTAATTATCCACCTTGCGGTCGTGGTTATCGACACATCTGGAACGACCACACAATTTATTGATAAAGGCAAAGTCCTTGGCGTCAAGGGGACCCTCAATGCGCAGCAAGCGGACGCGATCCATCATGTTCAACGGCATCTTTTCCTCAAGGGTGCCCGCAGAGTTCAGCCTCAGTTCTACCACGTCGCCATAGGTATTGGCCCGGCTATAACGATCCCGATACCGCTTGTCACCACGACTGCCATACTGAGCCTCGACGGGCAAAACGGTCATCGTGACGAGCAACAGCGCCACCATCCACTTCATTATCTGTCTGGTCTTCATCACTTAGTCATTTTATAAATATGATTAGCCTGCAAATTTAGAAAAACCGAATAACAAAAACAAGTATATCTATCGTTTTTGATAGGAACATCAACAAGAAACGCTGATTTCCTGTATAAATATATTGACTATAAAAGCAATTTCCTGTAAATTTGCAGTGCTTATTATTCTTAGTTTAATCAACATCAACACCTATTTTTTTATGAAAAAAAGATCGCTCCTTTCTATCAGATCCCTATTTGTAGGGCTGATGGCGTTTGCCGCCACCTCATCGTGGGCAAACGCTGGCGACATCCTGCTTGAAGAGACCTTCGACACGCAGGAAGCGTTTGAGTCCTGGACCATTGTGGACCAGAACGGTGGCCGCACCTGGGAATACCTTAACGGCATGGCGGCCTACATGCTCGACTACCAGACAGGGTTGCCGGGCGATGACTATTACATCTCGCCAGAATTTGAGTTGGACGCCGACAAGGTGTATGAACTCACATTCTACATGGGTGTGCTCTCCAAGACCGAGAACCTGCGAGTGCTGTTAGGCACAAGCACCGATCCTGCCTCGTTTATCCAAGTCCTGGCCGACTACCCCAGCGTGGTCAATAGCGACTCGGGCAACAAGACCGTCAAGGTGTATGCTGCCGCCAGCGGCAAGTACCGCCTGGCATTCTATGCCTATAGTGCTCCCGAGCAGCACCGCGTCGAGATTGACAACGTCAAGCTCGTTGAGAAATCGCCCAAAGGCGTTCCCGGCCAAGTGACGGACGTCACACTCACCCCTGCCGATCTGGGTGCAAACCAAGCCACCTTGACTTTCACGGCACCCACAGTGACTGCCGCTGGAGAGGCTCTGGGCGAAATCACTGCCATTGATGTTTATGTCAACGGCGTGCTGGAAAAGACCTTTGAGCATCCTGCCCCTGGTGAGACCTTGACCTATCTCGATACCGAGGTGGATAACGGCTTCAACACCTATCGCGTCATTGCCCGCAATGGCGAGGGCGAGGGCAGTGCTGTCGAGGAGACCGCTTTCGTCGGCATGGACATGCCCGTTGCTCCCACCAATGCAATCGCCCGACTGAACAACGACATGAGCATCACAGTGACGTGGGATGCTCCCACCCAGTCGGTCAATGGCGGCTATGTGGACTATAACGCCATCACCTATCGCGTGGAGCGCAACAGCGAGTCAAGCGGCATCATCGCCGATGGCACCAGCCTGACGACCTATACTGACAATATTCCCGTGACTGAGGGCCAGGTCAATGCCAACTACACCATCACGCCACTCTATAACAATCAGGAAGGTGAATCGGTTCAGACCAACAGCGTTGTCACCGGCAAGCCTCTTGACCTGCCCTATAAGGCATCGTTTGCATGGGGCGAGCAAGAGAACTGGACTCAGGATGGTGAGGTCAACGACTTTGACTTCTATGCCACGGGCGACATCTATGACGACTGGACCGGTGAACCGCTGATCGAGGCTCCTGACTATGACGGTGGCTTCCTTGTGGCTGAGAGCCAGTATGCTGACTATGGTGCCCAGAGCCGACTCGTGTCGCCCATGCTGAACCTCAACAGCGTGAGCGTCCCCACCATGAAGTTCATGTTCCACTACGGCCGCAGCCAGTGGTATGATCCCGAGTGGGACGGCGAGATCGGTGACAACATCCAGGTGCAAGTCTCCTTTGATGGTGGCGAGTGGCAGGATGTCGATAACGCCCAGTTCTATCTCAACGAGATGACCGACCAATGGGTAGAATGCGAAGTGATCCTGCCCAAGAATGCCGACGCCAACTTTGCCAACATCGGGTTGCTGGCTTCGGCCCTGAGCGATCAGATGGGCGCACGGCGTGACCTGTATGTGGACAACATCCGCATCGGTGAGGCCACTGTTGAAAAAGACCTGGCAGTCAATTCATTCACCATTGATCCGATGCGTGTCAATGCCGGTGAGAACTTCGAGATGAAATTTGACATCATGAACCGCGGTTCACAGGATGCCCAGGGCTACACCGTCAACATCTACAAGGACGGTGAACTCTACCAGTCAATCACCGAACAGACGCTCAATGCCGGCACATCAACTACCGGCACAGCCACCTACACGACCACTGTAGCCGATGCCGACGTGGAAGCCATCAACTGGCAAGTTGAGGTCGTTTGGACCGACGACATGATGATCGACAACAACAAGAGCCATGTCATTACTACCTCGGTTCGTTCCAACGAGCTGCCTGCTCCCGAGTTCCTGTCGGCCACTACCAGCGGCAACAGCGTAACCCTGATGTGGGAAGCCTGCCAGTCTGTAGGACAGGCACAGGGCGAGATGGAATATGTGACCGATGACTTCGAGTCCTATCGCCCCTTCAGCATCGACGGCGTGGGTGACTGGACCTTATACGACGGTGATGGAGCTACCACGATGGTGACTCCGCGCATTCCTGTACAATATGAGAACCAGGGTGTTCCCATGGCCTTCCAGGTGTTCAACACTACCGAGAGTCAAACGTGGGTAGATGGCAACATGGATGGAGCGTTTGCTCCCCACAGTGGCGAGCAGTATATGGCTGCTCCAAGTGCAGATTACCCCTTTGAGAACGATGACTGGCTGATTACACCGTGCCTGGACGGTCGTGCACAGACCATCAAGTTCTGGGCCAAAGCTGCTACCTTTGACTCGGAGTGGATCAACGTCTATACCTCCAGCACCGACAGTCATCACGACAGCTTTGTCAAGCTCAATGAGGAAGAGCGCATCTATGTCAACGAGGGTTGGAGAGAGTTCACGTTTGACGTGCCCGAGGGCACCCGCTACTTCGCTGTGCGCTGCATCCGTCGCAGTGTGATGCTGATGATCGACGACTTTACCTATGCACCCGCCACTACCGATGAGATGCCTCGCACGCTCACTGGCTACAACGTCTATTGCAACGGTGAGTTGATCGCCTTTGTTCCTGCTCCCGAGACAAGCTACACAAGCGAGATGGGGTCAAGCGATGCCAGCTACCGTGTAACCGCTGTCTATGAGGAAGGCGAGAGCCTGCCCAGCAACGAGGTGAGCATCCACTCGACTGCCATCGAGGAAGTCATGGCTGCAATGCCCGACGATGCCCGCATCTATGACATCCAGGGTCGCCAGCTCACCGAGCTGCAACCGGGTGTGAACATCATCCGCTACAGCAACGGCACAGTGCGCAAGATCCTCGTGAAGTAACAACAACCTTCACATCGACTTCATTCCAAACGAGCCTGGCTTTACCCGCCAGGCTCGTTTTTATTAATGGTGTGAGGGGCGGCGGGCTTGTTTTACCATGCCGTGGTATAACCGAATCGGAATTCACCTAATTGCATGTGGCTAAACGAATAGTTTTCATATGTGTCGAGGACCTCGAAGCGGAAGAACTTCATGCTTTTAGGCTCCGTGCGGTTGAAGAAGTACTCCTTCTCTTGACTATTGCCTTGTGGCAGGGCCGAGACGCTCCCACTGGTTGTCTCTCTCACATCCAGCACTGTCCAGGGATCATTTTCAGCCTTCTTGCCCAGGAGTACCCAATTCTTGGGTCGTCCTTTTGGGTTGCTGCTATTGTTGCTTGCAGTGGTGAGCGTGTAATTAAAGGGACTGACGGGGAAGTTGGTCTTGAACTCTACAAAGAGGCATTTCTTGCTGCTATTGTAGATGGATCTATCTTCAGCCCAACTTTTGCGATTGTATTTAGAATTACTTAGGTTTCTCAGTGTTGAGCACATTTTTCAAGAATAATGACACCCAGTGACGCTATTTCTTCTGTAGGCCGTGTCATGGACGGTCAGCATTTCAGCACAAAGAACCTGAATCAGCCATTAGAGCGACAGGGCAGCCGCACCAAAACTATGATGAGAAGGGGGGTGCCCTTTGGGTGACTGTCATACCACTTGATTTGTCGCTTACCTATAATTTTTGGTGCGATTGCCATAGAAAAGAGAAGGCGAATGATGGGTAATTGTCAGAAAAGCAGTACCTTTGTCACTTTAGATAATAGATTAACCACCTCTAACAGACATGAACAGATGAAGAGACTACTCCTTACCCTCATGGGGGCTGTATTACTTCTC
>Ga0247611_10005594_pt1 | contig 16532 bp, 7 predicted proteins | sample 177DNAGHGhighgp2_FD_192422 | JGI IMG/M metagenome (GOLD analysis project Ga0247611, IMG submission 192422) | Sheep rumen microbial communities from Palmerston North, Manawatu-Wanganui, New Zealand - 1770 DNA GHGhigh gp2 | ecosystem: Host-associated > Mammals > Digestive system > Stomach > Rumen ... | reverse complement strand
CTATCAGTTTCGTGACGCTCTCGACTGCGTCCTTTGAGAATATGCAGCTCCTGGAAACCTTGAAGAAACGCGTCGGATCCAGCCCCGTCATGAGGCTGTCCATGGTATAGTCCACTATGAATACGGTTCCGTCGTGAGTCACGACGTGGTTGTTCTTGTCCTCCGAAAAGAAATAGGCTATCTGGTCGGTCCTTACAGGCACGATCCGGTCATTGAAATGCACCAGGAAACGTTCCTTGTATCCCGGCTCCGGCCGTCTTGTCCCCAGCGCAGCCAGGATCCTTTCTACATCCAGGCTGGAAGATGAGGTCCGGCATCTGTCGACGGCCCTTTTCAGAGGTCCGAGGTCGATCGGCTTGAGCAGGTAGTCCACGGATCCGGCTTCGAATGCTTTGACGGCATAGTTGTCATAGGCTGTCGTCATCACCACATGGGAAGTGACATCCACTTGTCGGAATATCTCGAAGCATTCACCATCAGATAGTTCCACATCCATGAAAATCACATCAGCTTTTCCTGGATTCTCTCTCAACCATTCCACTGAATCCTTGACGGAACCACATTCCCCGACTATCGCGATGTCGGGAAAGTTGTTCTCCAGGATCTTTTCCAGGCTCCTGCGGGCCATGGTCTCGTCTTCGATGATCAATACTCTCATAGCAGCGGAAGTTTAACTGTATAGGCCCCTTCGGTCTTTTCTATCTCTATTCCCTTACCGGACCGTTCCATGTATTGCTTTCGTATATAGTTGAGCCCCAGCCCGCTGGACTGGGATTTCGTGACTCTCGGGATGAGGTTGTTTGTCACGGTCACGCTCTCCCCGTCGGAGGTTATCCTGACGTACAGTGGCCTTTCAGGGGACACAGCATTATGCTTGGTGGCGTTTTCGATGAGCAGCTGGATCGAACAAGGAATGACATATCTCGCCATATCCTCTTCCCGGACGGCTGAATCCAGGACGAAACCCTCCTGGAAGCGCACTTTCAGCAAGTCGCTGTACATATCCACATAAGTCATCTCATCCCTGAGGGAGACAGTGGCCTCTTCCTCGTTCTTCAGCATGTATCGGTACAACCCGGCGAGTTTGTGGATGTATGTGCTGGCTTCCTGGTCTTTCCCATCCAGAACAAGTGCATCCAGGATGTTCAGGGAATTGAATAGGAAATGCGGATTGACCTGCTGCTTCAGGTTGAGGTACTGGAACTTGGCAAGGTCGGCCCTGCTCTTCTCATTTTCAGCCTTCCTTCTGGCCGTAATGGCATATTCAATCATATATATGATAGAATATATCAAAGCTTCGCATATTAAGGCGACCAGAAGCAGCTCCATGTAGTGCCTTGCCGTCAGGCCTTTGTCCAGGTGGAACGGGAAACTGTAACCGACTATCAAAGCTGAGAGGCTTGATGTCAGGATGAAGAAAAGGACGGTGTCGCCGATACTTTTCAGAATGTGCGGGGAGGCTTGCGGGTGATTCTTCCTGAAAGATATGAAGAATATCGTGATGCAGACCATGAACAGCAGGGCGATGGAATTACCCGAGAAATCCACGAGGGCTTCTGTCATTGAGCCCCCTGAGAAAAGAGTGGACTTGAAAAGCCTGATTATCACTCGGATAAGAAGTATCAGGGCAATGGCTATTACAAGCCAGGTCTTTTCTACGTTTCCGGCACTTCGGTCGTCCGCCCCTCTGCCGATATAATGGTTCATGAAGCCTACGAGGGCCCAGCCCATGATCTCAGTGGTCAGGAAAGTGGCTATCGCCGGATAGAGGATAGGGTGGCTGGTTATGAGCTTCACGATGTATGCCGTTCCGTTACCCAGGAGGAATCCGAAAATGTTCGCGATGATGATGACGATGGCCGAGAATTCCATGCTCTGCCTGTACCGGAAGCAGAGGATGACGGAGAGGATTATGGTCAGAGTGGTCAGCACCAGTTCGTCTTCGACGTTGCAGAGGCGGCACAGAGCGGCCGCAGCGAAGTGAAGCAGTGCGAATCCGTGGATTATGCTGGATGTACGGATTTGTTTCATGTCAGGTTCCGAATCATCGCAAGTTAAGAAAAATATCTTTCAGTTCGTCATTAAAACCTCGCAATTCGTCCGGGTTTCCGTGCCTTTCGTCGTGCGCGCGTTATTTAATTAATATTGATTTGCTAATTTTGAACGATTAACAGCATTTAAAACTCATAACCTCATAATGCAGGACAAACGTAAATTATCTTTCTGGGATATGTGGAACCTGAGTTTCGGGTTCTTCGGTGTCCAGATAGCATACGCTCTCCAAAGCGCGAACATAAGCCGTATTTTCGCGACCCTCGGTGCGGATCCGCACCAGCTCAGTTTCTTCTGGATCCTCCCGCCGCTGATGGGAATGATCGTGCAGCCTCTGATCGGTAAGTATTCCGACAGGACATGGTGCAAGATGGGACGCAGGAAGCCTTACCTCCTGGTCGGCGCCATCGTGGCGGTGCTGGTGATGGTATTCCTGCCTAATGCGGGCAACCTGAACTTCTCGAGCAGGCTGCTCCTGGGCCTTAACGGCGCAATGTGGTTCGGGCTGTTCTCCCTGATATTCCTGGATACATCGATCAACGTCGCGATGCAGCCGTTCAAGATGATGGTAGGGGATATGGTAAGCGAGGAGCAGAAGGCGGAGGCATATTCCCTCCAGTCGCTCCTTTGCAATGCGGGAAGCCTGGTCGGTTACCTTTTCCCGATATTCTTCACCTGGATCGGAATAGCCAACACCGCTCCTAAGGGCCAGATCCCTCCTTCTGTCATCTGGAGCTTCTACTGCGGAGCTGCGATCCTGATCCTCTGCGTGCTCTATACTTTCATGAAAGTGAAGGAGATGAATCCTCAGGAATATGCTGAATTCCACGGCATCGATCTCCAGAAGCAGCAGGATGCGGAGGCTGCTTCCGGGAAGCCGGGCCTTTTCAAGCTCCTGCTCCACGCTCCGAAGACTTTCTGGACGGTCGGTCTGGTGCAGTTTTTCTGCTGGGCGGCCTTCATGTACATGTGGACATATTCGAACGGATCCATCGCCGCCAACTGCTGGGGTGCCACTGACACCGCTTCCGCTGGATACCAGGCAGCCGGCAACTGGGTAGGAGTAGTATTCGCAATCCAGGCCGTAGGCTCGATCCTTTGGGCAATCGTGATCCCGAGGTTCAAGTCTCTCAAGCTTGCCTATGTCGTGAGCTTGCTCATCGGTGCTGCCGGCTTCGTGTCCGTAGCTTTCATCCACAACCAGCACCTTCTCTTCCTGTCGTATTTTATGATCGGAGCTGCCTGGGCCGCTATGCTCGCGCTGCCGTTCACCCTTCTCACCAATTCCTTGAACGGAGAGCATATGGGCAGTTATCTCGGACTGTTCAACTGCACCATCTGCCTTCCGCAGATCGTGGCTGCAGCCCTTGGTGGACTGGTCCTGAAGGCCGTCGGGGGAGTCCAGGCGAACATGCTGATAATCGCAGGTATCCTGCTGGTGCTCGGCGCCGTCTGCGTGTACTTCGTGACCGAAAAGAAACAGAAATAATCAAATACAGATATAGAATGCAAATTCCAACAATTCAAAATTTCCAAATGAAAAGGATTATAGCTGCTGTGGCGGCCTTGCTCTTCTGCTTGGCCGGCACTACCGTATCCGCTCAGAGCGGGTATCTGGTGAAAGGAGTTGTAGTCGACGCATCCGGTCCCGTGATCGGTGCCACTGTCATGGAACAGGGTACTACGAACGGTACTTCGACCGGACTCGACGGAGACTACATGCTCAACGTTTCCAGTCCTGATGCGATTGTCGTCATCAGTTGCATCGGCTATACGTCACAGTCATTCAAGGCTTCCGCAGTTCCTGCAGTCGTGACCATCGTGGAGGATAGCGAATTCCTCGATGACGTCGTTGTCATCGGTTACGGTACCGTCAAGAAGAATGATATGACCGGATCGATCACTGCGATCAAGACCGAGGAGCTTAACCGCGGAGCGATCGTATCTACCCAGGACATGCTCAAGGGTAAGGTCGCAGGTCTGCAGGTTATCCCGGGGGATGGCCGTCCAGGTGGCGGATCGACAATCCGAGTCCGTGGTGCCGCATCCCTGAAGGCATCGAATGACCCGCTCATCGTTATCGATGGCGTTCCGCTTGCAGTCGATGGTGGTGAGGGTATGACCAACCCTCTCGAAGCTATCAACGCCAATGATATCGAGAGTTTCACTGTCCTCAAGGATGCTTCTTCGGCTGCCATCTATGGATCCCGAGCTTCCAACGGCGTTATCATTATTACGACCAAGAAGGGTGTCTCCGGAAAGCCTAAGGTTTCCTATAACGGCAGCTTCAGCCTTAGCAAGAATGCCAACCGTCTGGATATCATGACCGCTGACCAGTATCGAGCCTTCGTAGCCGAGACATACCCTGTCGGGACAGCTACCGGTGACGCATTCGCTGCAAAGCTTGGTGATGCTTCGACCGACTGGTACGACCAGATCTTCCAGACCGCCTTCGCACAGGAGCACAACGTAAGTCTCTATGGTGCTTACAAATGGCTGCCTTACCGCGTTTCTGCTGGCTATCTTGGCCAGGAGGGAACCCTCAAGACGTCCAAGTACCAGAAGGGTACGCTTGATGTATCTCTCAGCCCTAAGCTTTTTGATGATCATCTTACCGTCAATCTCAACGGAAAAGGTATCATCTCAACTGAGAACAAGGCTGACGGCGGTGCAGTAGGCGCAGCTGCGTTCTATAATCCTACACTCGATCCGTATTTCCGCAACGCGGATGGATCGATAGATTATACCACTACGAACGGATACTTCAACTATGGTAACGGTCGTGGCGATTCTTTCACTCCGGATAACTTGGCGGCAGCCAATCCGCTTGACATGCTTTACTCCAACAGGGATGACGCATATGCCCGCCGTTTCATAGGAAATGCGCAGTTCGACTACAAGATCCATGGTTTTGAAGACCTCAGGTTCAACCTCAACCTTGGTATGGATATTTCCTCGACCAGCGGTCAGGTCGGCAGCCTTCCGGGCTCATATAATGCCTACAAGGACACCGAGAACCCAAGGATCGGCCAGTATACCGATTGGTATCACCTCCGTCGCAACACGATGCTCGAGGCATATGCCAATTACAACAAGGAACTGGACAAGCATCATATCGATGTGATGGCCGGTTATTCCTGGCAGCATTTCTATGGCAAGGACCGCTATGTCAGCAAGTTCAACGAGACGAACGAAATCAAGCTCAATCCGGGAGAGGATGAGCTGGAACGTTATCCTTGGTGGCAGACTGAGCATTACCTCGTTTCTTTCTATGGCCGTCTGAACTATGCGTTCGACTCCCGGTATCTCCTGACCTTCACACTGCGTTATGATGGTTCTTCGCGTTTCTCTCCTGAGACTCGCTGGGGTCTTTTCCCTTCCGCAGCTTTCGCGTGGAATATCAAGCAGGAACAATTCCTTCGTAACAGCAATACTATCTCGGCTTTGAAGTTCCGCCTGTCCTGGGGTAAGACCGGTCAGCAGGAAATCGGATCCAACTATCCGTACCTTGCTGCCTATGCCCTTTCGACTGACGTTTATCATACTTATAACATGGGTTCTGCCGGCCATACGTTCTACCTTACTCCGGGAGCCTATGATCCGGAAATCCGTTGGGAAACGACTACTACTTACAATGCCGGTCTCGATTTCGGTTTTGTCGCAGACCGCATCACAGGAAGCGTGGACGTGTATAGCCGTGATACCGACGACCTCCTCAACACGGTCCTCACCCCTATGGGAGCAAACTTCGGTAACTCCTTGCTGACCAACATCGGCTCGATGCGTAACGAAGGACTCGAGCTCTCCCTAAATGTCATTCCGGTCGAGACGAAGGATGCATCGCTGTCAATGGGCTTCACAGGAACTTTCCAGAATACCGTATTCACTAAGCTGAACAATACCGACGATCCGAATTATGCCATTGCGGAGAGCGATATCAACGGTGGTATGGGTAACAAGATCGCCCGTCAAAAGGTTGGTTACGCCCCTTATACTTTCTATCCATACCAGCAGCTCTATGACAGCACAGGCAAGCCTATCCAGAACGGCTTCGTCGATCGCGACGGTGATGGTATCATCACTACCGCCGACCGCTATATGAGCGGAAAGAGTCCTAACCCTGATTTCTTCTATGGAGTCAACTTGAAGTTCGCATACAAGCGTTGGGATTTCGGATTCAACGGCCACGGTTCTGTCGGCAACTGGGTTTTCAACAACGTCAGGGGTGGCGGCTCATCAGCCAACTTCGTCGCTGCTAACGTTTCCGTCGACAACTATCTCAATTATGTCAAGGAGACTGGCTTCCTCGGCACTAACTCCATCGAACAGTATACTACCGATCTCTTCCTGGAGGATGCTTCGTTCTTCCGTATGGACGACATAAACCTCGGTTATACTTTCCCTAACTTCAAGAGATGGGAAACGGCCAATCTGCGTGTCGCCCTCTCCTGCCAGAATGTGTTTGTAATCACCAAGTACTCCGGCCTTGATCCTGAGATTCCAGGAGTCAACGGTGTCGATTCTTCCATCTGGCCTCGTCCGCGTTTCTACTCTCTTCGTATCAACTTTAACTTCTAGGAAGAATGAATATGAAAAAGATATTTAGCATGCTGGCAGCAGTCCTCGTCCTCGCATCCTGTGTCCAGGACCTCAATACTCTGCCGCTGAATCCTACCGATACAACCTCCGAGACCGCATACGGTTCAGACGAGAGTTCATATGTTTCCGGTCTGTCCAGGATCTACTTCCAGTTCATTTCCTGCGACCTTAAGGACCTTCAGCTGAATGACGGCGGAGCTTCCGAGCTGGTCCGCGCATTCTGGTCTCTGAATGAAGTCTCTACAGATGCCGCAAAGTGTGCTTGGAACGGTGATGCCTGGGTTGCTGCAATCAATACTGACACCTGGTCTGATGCTGACAATGATGCCGCCTATGCCGTTTATGTCCGCACCATGCAGGGTATCAGCTATGCCAATGAGTTCCTCCGCCAGACAGCTTCTTCCCGTCTTGAAGAGCGTGGATGTTCAGCTGAAGTCAAGAAGAGCGTAGCGGGTATGCGTGCCGAAGCACGTTTCCTCCGCGCCTATATGTATTGGATGGCCATGGATATATTCGGCAGTGTACCGTTCACTACCGAGGAGTCTCCATTCGGTGCCGTCAACCCTGTTCCGGCTTCCCGTCCGGAGGTCTTCAAGTTCATTGTGGATGAGTTGACCGATCTTTCAGGTGAAGACAGCGATATGCCGGCCGCGCGTTCCAACTATCCTCGCGCTGACAAGGGCTCTTGCCTTGGCCTCCTTGCACGTCTCTATCTAAATGCCGAAGTTTATACCGGCACGGCTATGTGGAGTGAAGCGAAGGCGACCTGCGAGAAGATTTTCGGGCTAGGCTATGGCCTTGCTTCAGAATATGCCGATGTTTTCCGTGGCGACAACGGCCAGAATCCCGATGCTCGCCAGGAGCTGCTCTGGGCGGTGGATTACAACGCAGAGCAGACACAGTCCTGGGGTGGAACCTCTCTCCTTACCTTTGCAGCCATTGCATCCGATGATGTTACCGATACCGAACACCTCAACGGTGTCAACGGTGGATGGGGCGGTATGCGTGTACCGTATGAGTATGTGCAGAAGTACTATGGCGTAAGCGATCCTGACTATACTACCGGCTCATACAGTACGAACGACAAGCGTGGTCAGGTGTTCTACATCAAGGGACGCGAAGAGACCATCAGCGATCTCGCTTCTTTCCTTCAGGGATGGAGTTGCTTCAAATATAACAACATCCCTCATGACCAGACGGCTGAGTCCTTCAACGAAACGGCCAAGATCAAAGGATACAGCGACATCGATTTCCCTATGATCCGTTTGGCTGAGATCTATCTCATCTATGCTGAGGCTTGCATGAACCTTGGCAGCGGGAGTGCGGCTTTGCAGTATGTCAAGAAGATCACCGACCGTGCCGGAGTTGCCGCTCCGAGTGAGATCACTCAGGACTGGCTCGTTGCCGAGCGTGCCCGTGAACTCTTGTGGGAAGGACACCGCAGGACTGACTTGATCCGTTACGGCCTGTTTACTTCCAGTACTTTCTTGTGGCCTTGGAAGGGCGGTTCTATGACCGGACAGGGTTTCAGCTCCCATATGACCATCTTCGCTATCCCAGCTTCCGAACTCAGTTCTAATCCTGAACTTACTCAGAATCCTGGTTACGGTAAGCAATAATCCGAGAGCATTATGAAAATGAAAAGATATTTTTGGTTGATGGCTGCAGCGGTCCTTGGACTCGTTGCCTGCCAGAATAAACTGGAGGAAGTCCGCCTTGTCGATCCTTCGCAGGTGGTAGCCCCAGTCCTGCACGAACTCCCAAGCGAGATTGTGATAACGGCTGAGAATATGTCCGAGACTGTCAAGTTTGAATGGGACAAGGCAGATTTCGGCCAGCCGGTACAGTATTCCTATTCATTGTACGGATCTACTGATGGGGGACAGACCCTCGTAAAGATCTATTCCAATATGACCGACACATCCATCGAGGTTCCTTATGAGTCTTTCAATCAGGTTGTAACGACCGCTGCTGAAAAGGGCGGACTCGGCCTGGTTGCCGGTGAAGCCACCGATGTGACTTTCGTAGTCGGCGCAACTGTCGGTTCGAACTACCAGACGTTCTATTCAAACCCACGCACGGTATCGATCAGTCCTACCGAGGCAGAACGAGTTTATGAGACTGTCTGGCTGCCTGGTACGGCTAACGGTTGGTCACATAATACCGCGCAGCATCTGTTCTGCTATGCCGAGGATGGCAACACCTATGTCGGTGTTACCGATTTCGGTGAAGCCTATGCTGACAATCAGTTCAAGGTCACCGGTGCAGCAGGCTGGGCCGATGAAACCGGCAACTGGGGTATGGCTGATCCGTCCGCTCCTGCCGAGTCTGCTTCCATTACACTGAAGAACGGTTCCCAGGACAACATCACTATCTACCGGGCACACCGTTACTATCATTTCACCTTCACGAAGGACAACCTTGGCCTCAAGATGGACAAGGGCTTCGACAAGGTCGGAGTGATTGGTCTGAACGACGACTGGGATAATGACATAGTGATGACGCTCAGCAACAACAAGCAGCTGTTCTATGTCGATATCGACGTGCCTTCCGACACTAAGTTCAAGTTCCGTCTTGACGGTGGATGGGATACCAACTGGGGAGGTGATATGTCCGGCCTTACCGGAGGCGGTGACAATATTCCTGTCTCTGCAGGACAGTATCGTGTATACCTCAACCTCAACGACTGGGATCATCCTACTGCCAAGCTTAGCACATCTATGTATGGAAAGCCTGAGGAGTCTGAGCCGGGACCTGATTTGAAGCCTAAAGTCTGGTCTCTCATCGGCACTTTGAGTGGAAGCAGCTGGGACAATGACTTCGATATGACGAACACCAGTGGTGACATCTGGGTCATCAGAAGTGTTGCTGTGACTGCAAATGATGAGTTCAAGATCCGTGCAGACCACGATTGGGGAACCAATTACGGCGGACCGGAAGGGAACTCCCAGAGCACGATAGATCCTTCAAATCCTTACGAGGTTTACAAGCCTGTCCTTGGCGAGGCATTCTCTGGTGGAGACAAGAACATCCAGATAGGAAAGGATGGCAGCTATGATATCACATTCGACTATGCTGCAGGTACGATCCTGATCAAGGAGCACGTTGCTGTCTATTCGCTGATTGGTGAGATAAATGGAGATTCCTGGTCAAACGACGTTGTGATGACCGAAAAAGATGGTATCTGGACAAGTCCTGCCGTCACTATTTCCGGAGCCTTCAAGATCAGATATGATTATTCTTGGGCTGACGACAATACCTATGGAGTTGAAGAAGGCTTTACACCTGAGATTGGGAAACCTTTTACGGCAGTACAGCCAGGAAAGGATATCACAGTTCCTTCCGAGGGCAACTACAAGGTGGAATTCAATCCTGCCACTAAGGAAGTTCTGATCAAGGCCGTTGCCTTTGCGGAACAGCTCTATATGATCGGTGAAGAATTCGGCGGCTGGAAATGGGATTCTGACGGAGTCGTTGAGATGACACCTGTCCTTCATAATCCTGATTGGGGAGCAGAGGCAGAAGGACAGTTCTGGACTGTCCGTTACATCTCCGCTGGCAAGGGATTCAAGTTCAATACCGAGAAAAAATGGGGCGGAGATTTCTGGGGCCTCACTACCAATGAGGGATTCACCGAGAGTGGTGGTAACTGCGTCGTGGCAGAAGATGGTTTCTATATGGTTCACGTGGACCTGAAACGTGAGATTGTCCACGTCGAGCCAGCTCGTATCTATGGTATCGGCTCCTGCTTCGGCGGCTGGGACGAAGGTATGGCGGATGCTCTCTTCAAGGCTGACGGAAAGACCCTGAAGGCCACGACCGTAGCCGAAGGAGAGGTACGTATGTATGCTGCTTCTTCAATTGCAACTTCCGACTGGTGGACTCGTGAATTCGTGTTCTTCGATGGTAAGATTGCTTACCGCGGCAATGGTGGAGACCAAGAGCGCGTTACGGTCTTGAAGGGTCAGGAAATCACTTTGAACTTCAATGCCGGTACAGCGACTGTATCAGGTCAAGGAGAGACACCTGAACTGCCAAAGAATATGTATATCGTTGGTGATGCCGTAGGAGGATGGGATTGGGATGCCGACTACATCGTTGATATGACTCCAGTGAACGGCAAGGCCGGACAGTTCTGGGCAATCCGTTATATCGAGTCCGGCAAGGGCTTCAAGTTCTGCGCTCAGAAGGCGTGGAACGGTGATTTCACTGGCCTGACCGATAATAGCGGCTATACTGTTAATGAAGGAAACTGCTATGTCTCTGAATCCGGTGTCTATATGATCTACGTAGATACTGAGAATAAGAAGCTGTGCGTCGAGCCTGCAAAAGTCTATGGTATAGGAGATTGCTTCGGAGGTTGGTCAGAAGGTATTGAAACAGCTCTGTTCAAGGCTGACGGCCAGACGCTCAAGGGTACGACTACAGCTGCGGGAGATATCCGTCTCTATGCAGCTTCTTCCATCGCCACTTCTGACTGGTGGACCCGTGAGTTCGTGTTCTTCGATGGCAAGATCGCTTATCGCGGCAATGGTGGAGACCAGGACCGTGTAAACGTCGCAGCCGGCAAGACAGTGACTCTTGACTTCAATAAAGGCACTGCAACCATCGAGTAAGCAGTGACATTTTTCGGGCCGGAGTCCCTGACCGGACTCCGGCTTGCTAATTTCCTACGACTATGGCGAAGAATATCCATTTCCTGTTGCTTGCAGTATTATCCGCTGCACTTATGCTGACCACCTCCTGCGGAGAGTCCGGACAGAAGGAACCTGACACCCTTTCGGTTTCTCCGACTGATCTTTCTTTCAGCGCCGATGATGTATCCACCAAGCTGTTGAGCATCAAGTCCAATACTACTTGGGTAGTATCTGCTTCGGCGGACTGGATAATTCTGGACAAGACTTCCGGAAGCGGAAATGCACCTCTTGCCGTCAAGGTTTCCTCAAATGATGGCGACGACCGCGAGGGAACCATCTCTGTGAAAGGTGCCCAGGATGTCACCGTGAAAGTTACACAGAGCGGAGGCAAGGTTAGTTACCTGGAGCCGGTCCCGGCTGCTTTCGACGGTAAGAAAAGGGCCGGTACCATCTATCAGCTCCTGGTATATTCATTCGCCGACAGCAATGGTGACGGGATAGGGGATTTCAATGGGATAACGTCCAAGCTCGACTATCTGGACGAAATGGGTGTAAGCGCTTTGTGGCTCAGCCCGATCCATCCTGCGATGTCGTATCACGGTTACGACGTCAAGGACTATTATTCGGTGAATCCTGAATATGGTACCGAGGAGGACTTCAAGAACTTGTTGGCCAAGGCCAAGGCCAAGGGTATCGAAATCTACCTTGACTATGTCCTGAACCATGCCGGCAAGGACCACCCGTGGTTCCAGAGCGCCAAGGCTTCGGAGTCCAGCCCATACCGCGACTATTTCGTGTTTTCCACAAATCCTGCTGCCGACATCTCCGCCGGAAGGCTCGCCATGTTCCCGAAGAACGGTTACGATTCCGGCCAGTGGTTCTCCTGTGTGAGCGGTTCCGCTTCGTCGATGAAGGTCAAGTTCACCCTGACCCTGGATGCGGCCGGCAAGCCTAAGACCCTGAAGATCGAGCAGGTGGACGAGATCAGCAATTCGGGCACTCCTACATCCGGAATATGGCTGTACTACGGTGATGGTAAGATGAGCCAGTTCTACACTACGGGAGGCTCTGTCTGCACCCTTTCAATAGATATCTCAAGCTCCTGGGGCGTTCTCATCAGGACAAGCCAGACCCAGTGGGATTCGTACAAGTACGGGGCACCGAGCAGCAACCACCAGCTCGAGTGGGGCAAGGAACTCACCTTGTCCAATACCGATGCGTCTGACATTCTCCTTCCGGGCATGGACATCCTGATGTACCATTCCCACTTCTGGACTGACTGGTTCGCTGACTTCAATTACGGACCGGCATCCACCAGCGAGACATCCCCGGCTTTCATTGACTTGGCTGCTTCCGCCGACAAATGGATCAATATGGGTGTCAAGGGCTTGCGACTCGATGCCGTCAAGCACATCTACTGGGATGAGAACAGTTCTGAGAACCCTACTTTCCTGGACAAGTGGTACCAGCGCTGCAATGCTGCCTATAAGGCTGCAGGGAATACCGGGAATATCTATATGGTGGGCGAAGTGTTCAGTGAAGCCTCCAAGACTTTCAACTATTACAAGGGCCTTCCTTCCGTGTTCGAATTCAGTTTCTGGTGGGGCGTGAAGGACGTTCTGAATAACCGTTCGGCGGGCTCCTTCGTGAACAACCTCATCAGCTGGCGCTCCAGCTACACCGCTAAGCGAGCAGATGCGGTACCTGCGATCAAACTTACCAACCATGACGAGAATCGCGCCGCCAGCGACCTCGGCAAGTCCGAGGCTAAGGAAAAGCAGGCTGCCGCCATACTCCTGACAGCTGAGGGACGGCCTGTCTTCTATCAGGGTGAGGAACTCGGATACTGGGGCGTGAAGGACGGAGGTGATGAATATGTCAGGACGCCGATGAAATGGACCAAGAGCGGTGCCGTCGCTTCCGGAAGACTTGGCGGCAAGGTTGACAACAACATGCTCACGGCAAGCATCTCGGTGGAAGCCCAGAACGAGGCTGCGAATTCCCTCATGAACGTTTACAAGACGTTCTCCAAGGTACGCAACACCTATCCTGCCTTAGCAAGCGGCAAGATGAGTTCCGCCAACATTTCCGGTTCAACCATCCTTTCCTGGTACATGACTTCTTCCGACGGACAGAAAGTGCTGGTAGTCCATAATGTAGCCTCTTCCGCCAAGACAGTTGACGTTCCGGGGGACATCTCCAAGCCGATAGCTGTGCTTGGCTCTGCCGCCGTCAAGGGCGGTCAGATCATCCTTGATGCGAACTCTTCCGTCTTATTCCTGCAATGAGACGGTTCCGGTACCAGGTTTCCCTGATTCTCGCCCTGTGTTGTTCCTTCGGATGCAACAGGGCAGGGGATGAAATCCTGGTTACCGACGAGCCGCTGGACAAGCACGGAGTCAACTATGTATATGACAGCAGGGCAATTCCTGAAGCTCACGTGGAAGTATCTCTGGCCCAGTGGAATACCCTCTTGAAAGCCTACGACAAGAACTCCGCTACCAGCGAGCATATCAAGTGCAACGTCCGCTTCATCAAGCATAAGGACACCACTCTGATCAAGGAAGCGGCGCTGAGGCTCAAGGGCAATACCTCCCGCAGACGCCCCGAGGGCAGCAACGGACAGCTTCACTCCGCAACTCATCCGGACTGGCATCACTGTCACTATGTGATCAATTTCCACAAGTGGCACAAGGATGCAGACCATAAGCTCCACGGTGCCGAAAAGATCGCTTTCAAGTGGTACAAAGACGATCCCTCATACGTCAGGGAGAACTTCTGCTACGACCTTTTCCGCCGTTTCGGGGTATGGACGGCTTCCCATACTGCATATTGCAGGTTCTTCATAGAGGTTCAAGGTGACCCCAAGGAGTACTATCTGGGGATATACGATATGGTAGAGCCGGTCGACACGGATTACCTGAAAGTCAGGGGCTCCGAGGACGAATTCGGCTCGGACGGGGGGAATCTCTGGAGGTGCCGCTGGGGCGCCAGGTTCAATACCGTTTCGGCCAACATGGGACCGGACCTGGACAACGGAAAGGAATATACCTACGAACTGAAGACGAACGTCGAAGATTTCGAGAACGCAGAGGAGCAGTTGAAGGACTTCATAGGCAAGTCCTTGAGACTGAACGGCCAGGAGTTCGCTTCCTGGTTCCGTACCCATTGCGATGTGGACCTGCTCCTCAAGACCTATGCAGTCAATGTGGCGGTCGGGATGTGGGACGACTATTGGAACAACTGCAACAATTTCTATATCTATTTCAACTCCACCGACCCCCAGAGCTACAAGTTCTTCTTCATCCCTTACGACTATGACAATACTCTGGGAACCACGTCCTGGTGCGGAGTCCAGAGCGATGCCTGCAGGCATGACCCTTTCAACTGGGGGGATTCGAAGCAGAATCCGCTGATACATAAGATCCTGCAAATAGATAATTTCAAGCAGATCTACAAGCGTTACCTTCTGGAACTCGTTTCCGAAGACAATGCTTTCTTAAGGCCTTCTTCATGCGCTGACCGGATCCGCACCTGGCAGAGTATGATCAAGTTGTTCGTGCCGAACGATACGGGTGAAGATATGTCCATATCCGACAGGCCGGCGCCGTGGAGCAGCCACGGCGAGTACCGTCTCCTGCAGATGGGGAACGACAATTATTTTACTGTCAAGACAAACAGCATTAAACAATACTGCAAATGAAACGCACACTGGCACTATTGACCATTCTCCTGGCTGCTTTTGCATGCAAGCCGAAAGCCGTGGAGCAGAACCGGCTCCAGCTTATGCGTCCTGTCGAAGACTGGACTGCTGACGCCGTGGTATATGAACTTAACACCCGCCAGGCAACCGCTGAAGGCACCTTCGCCGCAGCCGAGAAGAAGCTTCCGGAACTGAAGGAACTCGGCGTGGACGTGGTCTGGCTCATGCCTATCTATCCTATCGGAGAAGAAGGCCGCAAAGGAACCCTTGGTTCTTATTATGCCATCAAGGACTATTGCGATGTGAATCCGGAGTTCGGGACGCTCGAAGATTTCGACCGCTTCCTTGAGACAGCCCACGGCCTGGGACTGAAGGTGATCCTGGACTGGGTCGCCAACCACACTTCCCCTGACCACCCATGGGTTACGGAGAAGGATCCAAGCTGGTATGTACGCGACTCTGTAACCGGTAAGACCATTGTCGAGTATGACTGGACCGATATCGCGAAACTCAACTACGCCAATCCCGAAATGCGCGATGCAATGGCCTCCAGCATGCGTTTCTGGCTGGACAGGGGGATTGACGGTTTCCGCTGCGACGTTGCCTTCCAGGTTCCTCAGGACTTCTGGTCCGATGTATTCACCGCGTTCCGCCAGGAGTATCCAAGGCGGCTGTTCTTCCTGGCAGAAGGGGAGGAGACTTTCCTCCACGATGCCGGATTCGACTGCACCTATGCATGGAAACTCCATCACCTGCTCAACGACATAGCCCAGGGTAAGGCTGACGGAGACAGCCTGGCCAGCTATCTGGCTTGGAACAAGGAGAACTACGGCGGTGCACACAGGCTCATGTTCACTTCCAACCATGACGAGAACTCCTGGAACGGCACCGAATATGAAAGGATGGGAGATGCCTGGCAGGCGATGTCCGTACTTTGCTGGACCCTGCCTGGATCCCAGCCGCTGATCTACACCGGCCAGGAAGTCGGCTTGAACCACCGTTTCGAGTTTTTCGAAAAGGACCCGATGCCTGACTGGCACCACAATGCCACGACGGACTTCTATGCTTACCTTGCAGGCCTTAAGCATTCGCACAAGGCTCTCAGGAGCGACAATCCTGCTATCGAGATCATCTCCGCCACGGACAGCGACTTCGTATTCAAGAGATTCCTTGACGAGGACACGGTCACGGTAAGCGTCGGCCTGAAGGCTCCATGGAAATGGAATGTTACGGTTCCTGAGTCGAGGATCGCCCATGTCGAACCTCCTTGCTGGTGGGTAGGCATGAAGACCGAACTCCAGCTGATGGTCCACGGTGAAGGCATTTCCGGCTGGGATGTTTCAATCGAGGGATCCGGACTTAAGGTCACGAAGGTGCAGAAAGCCGAGAGTCCGAACTATCTTTTCATCGACATATCTGTCGGAAGAAACGTGAAACCAGGGACTTACGATCTTGTATTCACGAATGACAGGCAATCCTTCCGGTGGCCTTATACCATCCTGGCGAGGGAGGAAGGCTCCGCGGGCAGGCAGAGTTTCACC
>Ga0247611_10005592_pt1 | contig 16535 bp, 10 predicted proteins | sample 177DNAGHGhighgp2_FD_192422 | JGI IMG/M metagenome (GOLD analysis project Ga0247611, IMG submission 192422) | Sheep rumen microbial communities from Palmerston North, Manawatu-Wanganui, New Zealand - 1770 DNA GHGhigh gp2 | ecosystem: Host-associated > Mammals > Digestive system > Stomach > Rumen... | reverse complement strand
ATCCCGTATATGGATGTGATGAGGGAAAAAATAATAAACACTCCGGTTACCGGAAAAGAAAACCGTACTGTTCTTCTCGCTCCCTCATGGGGTCCTAACAGCATTTTCAATAAATACGGTACAAGAATACTCGACGAGCTGATTGCCACGGGATATGACATCATAGTAAGACCTCATCCCCAGTCTTTTATCTCTGACAGTAAGATGATGGAAGACATTATTGCCGCATATCCGGAAAATGATCATTTAAAGTGGGACAGGAACAGCGACAATTTTGATTCTCTTAACACGGCTGACATATTGATCTCTGATTTCTCAGGCATTATATTTGATTTTACACTGGCTTTCGATAAGCCTATCCTGTATGCAGATACAGAATTTAATGCTGACAGTTACGACTACTGGTGGCTTGACAGAACCCCATGGACTCTGGAGATCCTGGACAGTCTCGGAATGAGACTCACAGAGGATAATATAGGAATCATTAAGTCTCTTATCGATGATTGTCTTACTGAGACAAGATTCAAAGAGGGAAGAGACAAAGCAAGATCTGAAACGTGGGTTCATATGGGCGAGGGTGCTGCAAGAACAGCAGATTTTATAATTGCAAAATATGAAGAGGTTACCGGGAAACAGCCTGCTTCTGTCTGAATTTTTCCAGGGGGGTCATTTATGAAGGGATTTATCAGGATAACTGCGGTCATTCTGGCGGGGGCATCTATCCTGTCATCATGTGATACAGGCATTGAGAGTGAGACAACAGATTTTGCGGAGACTGCATCTGTCAGTTCGGAATCCGTCAGTACGGAAACTTCGCAGTCCGGGTCTTTCGACGGCGCTTCAGGCGGTGAACACAGTTCCGAAGGTCTGACGGAGTTCGGCCGGGGATATGAGGGAATAGAAGGAACAGGGGATTATAACTACGGCGAAGCTCTTCAGAAGTCAGTATTGTTTTATGAACTTCAGAGGAGCGGACCTCTTCCTGAGCAAACAAGATGCAACTGGAGAGGAGATTCAGGTCTTACCGACGGTGCGGACAATAATATCGATCTTACGGGCGGATGGTACGATGCCGGTGATAATGTGAAGTTTAACCTCCCCATGGCATATTCTGCTGCAATGCTCGGCTGGTCTGTATATGAGGATAAAGACTCTTACGAGCAGAGCGGACAGCTTGAATATATACTTGGGGATATAAAGTGGGTAACTGATTATCTCATCAAATGTCATCCCGAAGATGAGGTGTACTATTATCAGGTTGGTGACGGAAATGCGGATCATTCATGGTGGGGCCCTGCGGAAGTCATGACAATGAACAGGCCGTCTTACTGTGTAACGAGAAGCAATCCGGGGTCGGCAGTTGTTGGCGAAGCAGCTGCTGCACTTGCTGTCGCATCTGTCGTACTTATGGATTCGGATCCCTCTTATTCCGCACTTTGCCTTGAGCATGCAAAAAGCCTTTATTCGTTTGCCGATTCCACCAGGAGCGATTCAGGATATACGGCGGCCAATGGTTTTTATAATTCATGGAGCGGTTTCTACGATGAGCTCGCCTGGGCAGGATGCTGGCTGTATCTTGCAACTGACGATGTGTCATATCTGAATAATGCAAAGTCATGCTTTACCCAGGCAGGTCACGACTTTGACTGGTCCTTATGCTGGGATGATGTTCATATAGGTGCAGCTGTCCTTCTGGCAAAGATCACGGAGGAACAGTCATATAAGACGGAAGTGCAAAGGCACCTGGATTACTGGTCATGCGGAACATCTGACGGGCAGAGGATAACATATTCTCCCCAAGGTCTTGCATGGCTCGATCAGTGGGGTTCTTTGAGATATGCGACAACTACTGCTTTCGTGGCAACAGTATACAGCAGGTGGGACGGATGTCCTTCGGATAAAGTATCAACATACTGGGATTTTGCGGAAAGCCAGGCAAATTATGCATTGGGTTCTTCAGGAAGGTCTTTCGTGTGCGGATTCGGGGAAAACCCTCCGGAGCATCCTCATCACAGAACAAGTCAGGGATCTTACTGTGACAATATGAACGAACCCGGACAGGCCCGTCATACACTGTATGGTGCCCTGGTCGGAGGCCCGGATGCTTCTGACGGTTACACAGATACCGTAAGCGACTATAACAAAAATGAGGTAGCATGTGATTATAATGCCGGCTTTACAGGTCTCATGGCGGCAATGTATTCGAGATACCATGGCAAGACACTGATCGATTTCGGTGCGGTAGAGGAAATTCCCGGTGATGAGTATTCATCTGAATGCAGTCTCAATGTTGAAGGTCAGGATTTTGCCGAGATCAGAGCATATATCTACAACAAGACGGCATGGCCGGCAAGGGCTTCCGATAATCTGGAATTCAGATATTTTGTTGATCTGTCAGAGATCTATCAGGCGGGAGGAGATGCATCCGGTGTTGCCATAACCACAAATTATATGCAGTCAGGAAGAGTGGATGGCCTCAAGGTATGGAATGAGGATGATCATATCTATTATCTGTCTGTTGTCTTTGATGACGGCTCACTGCGTCCGGGCGGTCAGTCTCAGTATAAGTCTGAGATACAGGTCAGGATGGTAAGTCCTAACGGGACATGGAACAACAGTAATGATCACTCTTATAACAACGGACCTGTTTTGCTCGATCACGGCGAGGTAGTATACGGCATCCTTCCGGGTGAGGAAGGTACAGGATCAGGAGATAATGCGGGAGGAAATATTCCTTCTCAGACGACAGGTCAGACGAGCCAGACTCAATCTCAAAGTGCAGGCGGTCAGGCAACTTCAGGCGACATTGGAATAAGGATGAACTATAATGACAATTCATCTACTGCCAATGCAATAGCGGGGACACTGGAGATTACCAATAACGGAAGTTCTTCCATATCTCTGTCCGGTATGCAGATAAAGTATTATCTGACAAATGACGGCGGGAATATGGTCTTTGACTGCTACCATGCAGCGGTCAACTCTTCTTCGGGACAATATACTGCGCTGACTGACAGTACAAGAGGATCTTTTGCATCCTGTTCGGGAACGGACAGAGACACATGCCTTACGATCACTCCGGGCGGCGGAACTCTGTCACATGGCGATACACTTACAATCAACTTCAGCTGTCACAGATCAGACTGGCAGAATATGAACCTTGCAAATGACTGGTCACATCAGAGCGTCAGCAATATTGAGGTGACAATATGAGACGGTTTTTATGTCTTTTGATGACCGTCATTCTCATACTGACTGCTGTCTCATGCACATCTGAGCCGGATGAGACAACCGGATCAACATCAGAGACGGTAATACAGAACGGCTTTAATCCTCACATCTATTCACGGCTTTATGAAGAGAATTTTGATGATGCTACGAAAGAGTCATTCTTCTCTTTCTGTGATGCTGTGCTTGCCGGAGAAGAGGAATTTAACTGTCCTGACAATGTGACTTTCTATAACATAACAACAACAATATCCCATCAGTGCATGCCTCTTGCGACATATTTTATCGATATGGAAGCAAGCGGTGTCAAAGGCGGGAAGGGACACCTCGTGTATACCGTTCCGAAGGAACAGTATCTTGTTAAGGTGGAGGAATTCAAGGATATAGTAACCTCCATGCTGGAAGAGTGCATCAGGCCGGGATATGATGATACGGATAAAGCTTTGGCTCTCTATGAGTTCTTTGCATCACACTATATCTACGATTATGATGCCGACTACGACAATTCTCTCCGGTTGTCTGCATACAGGCTCTTCTATGAGCAGAAGGGAATATGCCAGGAAATAGCACCTGCTTATGCATATATGCTGTCGCAGGCAGGAGTGGACTGTACGACATGCGGTTCGCTCAACAATCTGAACGAGGCTCATGAATGGGCTGTGGCAAGGCTTAACGGAGAGTATTATCACATCGATCCCACATGGGCCGTAACAAATCAGGGAACACTGAGATTCTTCGGTATGGATGACAATAAACGTATGGAAGAAGGTGCATGGGAGAAGGCACTCTTCAATTACGGGGAGGCCAATATTTTCGATACGCGCGGAGAACTGTCATGTGACAGTCTGAGATTCAGTCCTCTTTGGGATTCAGTATCTTATAGTGTAAACTATGAAGACAGAACGGTCAGCTACAGGACATCCGGAGGGGAGGATAAGGTCTTCAGCTATGGAATCTGAGATAAGGGTCAGTAAGGAAACACACAAAACTGATACTGCCAGGAAGATCTTTGCTGTCCTCTGGTTTTTTCTTTTGTCTTTTTTCATCAATGCCGTGATCGTCAGATATATGGTTTTGAATCCACAGTACTGGATGGACTGGATCTTCAGCGAAGATACGATATCGGAGATGGCAGAAGACTTTCTCTCCGATGAATGCTTTGACGATCTTGACGGGGAAAGCAAGGAACTCCTCACAGAAGAAGTCTTCAGCATAATGCTGGATACAATAGATGATGATGAGACTGAACCTGATATGGAGTGGTTCAGTGATTTTTATGATGAACATATCAAGGACACTCCGTCTGCCTCCGGCATGACTGAAGAGGAGTTCATCGAATTTATTAACGACTCCTTTGAGGACTACAGGAATGACATACACGAAGGTGAATTTCTCGTTGCATTCAACTATGCGCAGTCAATAATAGAGATATCAGCCTGGGTCTCATTTGGAGTAGTTATCCTTCTGTTTGTTTTGACATTGAAGGATCACAGGAATAAATATGTTCCTGTAAACTCTTTGGGTCTGTCACTGTTTTGGGCAGGATTGACGGATCTTGGTATATGGGGATTGATAAAGACTCTGGCAGGTTCGGTGAACACCACTTCTGATGAGCACGTCGAGGAAGAAATCATGGAATCTGTAAATAATTCGATTACGGCAGTGTTGTTGATACTGGTTGCTGTTATAATAGTCAGTATAGCAGTGTGTGTAATCTCAACTAAAGCCATCAGGCTTAATGATGAGGATCTGGACGATCCGGACATCGAAGACAGATACAGCGGGAGGGAATCAGATTATGAGTAATCATATGAAAGAAAGCGGTGTAGCAACAGGCTTAAGGATCACGTTTGCAATCATTATGACGATCACGATCGGTATCTTTGTGAACTGTATCGTTTTGCATAATACTGTTCTGAATGAGAAGTTCTGGAAGAAGACCATCCTGTCTGATGAGATAAAGGATGCAGTCAAGGAAGAACTTCAGGAACAGGTAAAGCAGTATGTCATCAACACTTCAACTCCTGTCGGCGGTACGGGTGAAGTATCGCTTCAGAGTATCTATGATCTTGAGACCGGCGATGAGTTTGCCGATGAGATGATCGATTTTACAATGGATGAGATCCTGGACATTTTCCTGTCAGGTGATAATGAGATAGACGAGGACAGGTTTGATGAGATCTTCGATGAGTATGGCGATGATCTGTTCAATGAACTCGAGGAATCCGGCGTAAACGTATCGAGAGAAGAATTCATGCAGGCAAAGGAGGAGATGTTCGATGAGCTCAATGGTGCCATCGAAGAGATGCATGAAGAGACAGAAGAAAATGAAGTCTTTGAGATGATCGATCTTAGCAGTTACAAGAGAAGCAATCTGGTTACCATGATCGTTACTGGTATCATTAATGTCATTATGCTCGTAGCTCTCATCATACTTCATAAGAACAAGTTCAGACCTGTCAGAGCAACAGGCATTGCAGTTACAGTAACAACGGTAACGAGTCTTATCGGATGGGCGATCCTTTACGGGATATTCCAGGGCGCAGGTGCCACAGTATCTAAAGATGCCGGGGAACTCTTCCCTCTGATAATCAAGTCTCTGCTCAAGTCTATTGGCAAGGTAATAGGAATATTCGGAATAGCATCCGCTATTGGTGTTGCGCTTATAATCATTGGCTGTGTCGGTGCCGGCATCGTCAGCAACGTTTACAAAAAGAAGCATCCTCAGGCTGCAGCACCTGCAGTTGCATATGCACCATATACGCCTTATCCGGCACAGACGGCTTACCCTGCTACACAGACAGCTTACGTTCCTCAGCAGCCGGCAGTACAACAGCCGGTAATGCAGCAGACTGTTGCTGCCGCCCAGCCCGTAGTTCAGCAGGTTCAGCCTGCACCACAGCCTGCAGCTCCGGTTGCTCCCGCAGCCCCTGCAGCATGGACATGCCCTAACTGCGGAAATACAGGCATCACATCTAATTTCTGTAATAATTGTGGAACAAAGAAACCCTGACGGTTTTATCAGCTGTGTAATTTACGCTCGGCGTTGATCAGTCTCTGTGCGGCATCCGATTTGGGAAGTGCCAGTATGTCTTTTGTCATGCCTTCCTCAACGATCCTGCCGTTATCCATGACTATGACTCTCTTGCACAGTGCACGTATGATGTGGAGATTGTGAGATATAAGGAGTATTGCCGTACCGTGTTCACGGTTGATCTTAGCAAGGAGCTTCAGTATCTCTGCGGCGGATGTGGCATCCAAAGATGAGAAAGGTTCGTCTGCCACGATCAGTTCAGGATCTGCAATAAGGCACATTCCGATGGCTACGCGCTGACGCTGTCCGCCTGACATCTCATTTGGATAACGTCCGAGGTGTTCAGATGACAGTCCGACTTCTTCGAGTATTCTGCCGATAAGCTCCATATCCTTCTTTTTGCCTGATGCGGACAATGCTTCCTTCATATGCCAGAGGACAGTGTGGGAAGGATTCAGACATGATACGGGATCCTGGAATACCGTTCCCGGTCGCCTGCCTTTGATCGATATCTTTCCATCATAGCGAAGCAGGCCGCATACCGCTTTCGTGAGAGTTGTCTTGCCGCATCCGGAACTGCCGATGAGTCCCAGTATCTCACAGGGGAAGATGTCCATATCAAGTGACGGAATGATCGTCTTGCCATCGTATCCGATGCTGAGTTCACGTCCGGTCATAACAGGTGATTTTGAATAATCACAGTCAGCCGTGACAAGGTCAAGAGTTCTCGGATCGAGTTTTGCATTTTCGAGAAGAAGAGCCGTGAATGCGTTCTTCGGAGTATGCAGAATGTCATATGTATTGTCGCTGTCGATTATCTGACCATCCTTCATTACCATGACCCTGTCGCAGAAGTTTTCAACTGCAGACAGATCGTGCGAAATGAAGATTATCGTGATCTTGAGTTCGAAGCATAGTGACTTCAGGAGATCCAGAACCTCAACTGTCGTGACAGTATCAAGAGCAGATGTTACCTCATCGCAGATAAGGAGCTTCGGTGACAGGAGGGCAGCTCCCGCGATCAGTATCCTCTGACGCTGTCCGCCTGATAACTGATGAGGAAATCTGTCATATATCTCTTCGGGATTGGTGAAGTTTACCCGCTTTAACATTGCAAGGATCTTGTTGCGTCTCGTATAACTGTCTGTCTCGCCGTGAGAAGTCAGTATCTCATCGAGATTTTTGCCAACCCGCATAAGCGGATCAAGTGCAGTCTGCGGCTCCTGGAAAACGATACCAATTTCCTTCCCGAGGAGTCTGCGCCTGTCACGCGGCTTCATCTTGAGAAGATCCTGTCCGTCGAAAATAATCTCTCCTCCCGTAATCGTTGCTTCCCTGGGAAGGAGACCTGCAACAGTGAGAGCCGTCATGGATTTTCCAGAACCTGAATTGCCTATGATCCCGAGAAGTTCTCCTCTGCGCACACTGATATTCAGGTCCTTGAGAACGCTGGTATAGGAATTGCCACGTCCCGGGAATCCCATGTTAAGGTTTTTGATCTCAAGCAGTCTCGGATATTTCATCTTACGATACCTCCGCGGCTGTTCTTTACTCTGATGCCTTCCGAAATGAAATACAGGCCCAGGATATAGAAGATGAGCATGAGTGCAGGGAATACGATGAGCCATGGTGCTCTTGTCATATATGCCTGACTGTCCGACAGCATTTTGCCGAAGGAAGCCTCGGGAGGCTGAACGCCTAGACCCAGATAACTCATTGCTGATTCAAACAGCGTCATGTTTGCCAGACCGATAACGGTGGCAGGGAGGAGCTGCGGAATCAGGTTGGGGAATATGTGAGCAGTCATTATCCTCAGATTATTCACGCCCATTGCCCTGGCATGGAGGATATAGTCACGTTCCTTGATCTCAAGTGTTCCGGTTCTGTATACACGTGCAAATGTGGGCCCGAATACAAGCCCGAGTGCCCATACGACATTGAACATCGACGGTCCTGCGACAGCAACTGCAACAAGTGCAAGGAGAATTCCGGGAAAGCACATCACTGCATTCATTATGAGCATTATCGACCGGTCAGTAAAACCTCCATAATAGCCTGCGGGAAGTCCTGCCAGTGTTCCGATGACAAGCGCTATCAGTACTCCGCTGAAGGAGATGAATATTGTGTATTTGGATGCCGCCATTATACGTGAGAATACATCTCTTCCGAAGTTGTCAGTGCCCATGAAGTGTTCTGATGACGGAGGCAGGAACTTGGATGCTGCATCAGTCATATTGGGGTCATAAGGAGTCCAAAACAGACTTATTATGAACGTGAGAAATACGATGCCGAGCAATACCACACCCGTGATGAAGAATATCTTCTGACTGTCGATATAACGTCTGTTCATTTTATCCTGATCCTCGGGTCCGCGATCGCCGTAAGGATATCGGCGAGGAAGTACAGAAGCACTGTTATGAGAGCAAGATATAAGATCATGCCTGACAGGAGAGGAAAATCTCTTCTGGCGATCCCTGTCAGGAGAAGTCTTCCGAGTCCCGGGAGATTGAAGACCTGTTCAACGATCAGGCTTCCTCCGAGAATGTCAGACAGAACGAGTGATATTACCGTTATTGCGGAAACATTGGTATTCGGGAGTACGTGACGGAGCTCGATCACCATGTCTGTGAGACCGTGGCTTTTTGCCGTGCGCACATGATCGGAGGCATTCTGTTCGATCATGGAGGATCTCAGGAACTTGAAAGTCATGGCGATCTTCGGGAGTGCTATACAGAATGACGGAAGGAGAAGACATCCGATATATGCAAAGAAATTGTCTGACGGCTTAACATATTTGCCGACGGTGACAAGTCCGAACAGCGTGCTTGTAAGCAGAATGATGAGCAGAGACAGCACAAACGGGGGAATTGCAAAAAGCACATGTCCGATCACTGAGCAGATCTGATCGGCAAGGCGTCCCGGATGCCGTGCACTCATAAGCGCTGTCGGATAGGAGATAAGTATGACCATTATTAGAGCCAGAAAGCTCATTCCCAGAGTAACAGGCAGACGCTGCGCAATAAGGGATGATACGCTGACATTGAATGATGTTGACTTGCCGAGGTTCCCTGTCAACGCTCCGGTTATCCAGTTGAAGTACTGGATGTGAAGGGGCTGATCCAATCCCAGTTCATGGCGGAGATTCTCCACCTGGGCAGGTGTGGCATTAGGTCCTAAAATGACAGATGCCGTATCCCCCGGGATAACGGAGAATGCGGCAAAAGTCATAAGTGATACAAGAAGCAGTGTAATAGCGAGCTCAGCGAGCTTTACAAGAAAATACCTGATTGTCCCTTTATTCTTTCCCTGCAAAGCGCGTTTGTGCTCCTGTTCATAGTCTTAATTAAATTGTACCCTAGATAAGTCCTGAACGTACATAGGATATATATCATATCCTGAGATCTTTGTGGATACGGCAACGATATTTGACGGATCCTGGATATAGCAGGAGGCTGCATCCTCGAGAAGGATATGGAGAACCTCATGATAGAGTTCTGTCTTCACATCCTCATCAGTCTCGAGAGGGATCTGTGCCATTATCTCATCTACTCTTGCATTGCTGTAGTTGATGAAGTTGCCTGATTCTTCCGTCTGATAACGGTTAAGCACATCGTAGGGAGCATAGTTGCTCGTAAGCGCGATTACAGTTGACTCGTAATTGCGTCCTGTGTATGTGTCTGAAAGCCATGTTGCCCAGTCTACCTGGTTAATCGTGCAGTTGATGCCGACAGCAGCAAGCTCAGACTTGAGTTCTACGGCAGTATTTACATGAACAAGATAGTTGGAAGGAACTGTGATTGTCATGTTAAAGCCGTTTGCATATCCGGCTTCTGCAAGAAGTGACTTTGCCTTGTTGATGTCCTGAGTATATGTTCCGTCAAGAGAAGTATCATAGTACTTGCCCATAGCAGGACTCATGGCCGTGGTGAGAGGCTCGCCTGCGCCGTCCATCGTTACTGAGATAATGTCATCGCGGTTGATGGCATAGCAGATAGCTTCTCTTACTCTCTTATCATTAAGAGGCTCAACACTGTTGTTGAGTGCAAAAATCTGAACCATGTTCGAGCCCTTGCGGAGCACATTGAATGCAGCAGGATCGAGCTGGTCTGCCCTGTCGGAAGTCAGATAAGGGTAGATGTCGATCGTGCCGTTCTGGAGCTCGATAAGACCTGCATCCATGTCTGCTGTGATCTTGAATACTGCCTTGTCGATATAAGGGAGCTCAGGGATCCAGTAGTTGTCATTCTTTACCAGAGTAACGTCCTGTCCGATAGTGTAGCTGTCGAACTTGAAAGGACCTGTTCCGATGGGAGTTGCATTGATGTCAGCTACATCATCCGGGATTACTGCTACAGTGAAATAGGACAGCAGTTCACTGTTGGGGGCATCAAGAGTCACAACGACCTTGCCGTCTGCAGCTTCGACAGAAGTGATGCTGTCAAGTTCAGGAACGAGAGCTGCATCCTGTCCGTCAAGAAGTCCTGCGGCACGCTTCAGTGAATATACGACGTCTTCTGCCGTCATATCGCTGCCGTCATGGAACTTAACGCCTTCCCTGATAGTAAATGTATATACCTTTGAGTCATCAGAGATCTCAACGTCTGTTGCAAGACAAGGATTAAGATTACCCTCTGAATCAAACTTGTACAGACCTTCGAAAACATTGAACAGGATCTCCTTATCACCTGCTGCAACGACTGTATGGGGGTCAAACACGCTGGGTTCCTGCGTGATGCCGACAGTTACTGTTCCTCCTGCAGACTGGTTTCCCGTGCATGCGGACATGCCGAATAAACATGTAAGTGCAAGAAATAAAGCAACAATTCTTTTTTTCATTGTTTTTTCCTCCCGAAGAGTTCTTGTTCGCACTAATATATACTAAATATAGGACTTGTAGATACTTTGATAATCAAATTTGTAGGAATAGATAAAAGAAGGCACTAAAATTAAAAAGATTTTAAGCAATTTAACATTATTCGTTGTATAATAAAAAGACTTTAGAAAGAAAGATTTTTGTGTTCAGGAGTAAATCAACATGAAGAAATGTCCGGTTTGCGGAGTTATGATGGGTGATAACGTTGCCCGTTGCTCCATGTGTAAGTACGATTTCCAGAAGGCCTCTGTCGGTGATGTCAATTCGGCGATTGAGGAGGCTCAGAAGATACTGAGTGCCAAGGAAGAAGAGAACATTGCACGTGCGGAAGCAAAACGTTCCGAGGAAGAGAAGCGTCTTGCAGAGATCAAGGAGAAACTGACAAGAGAAGCAGTTCAGCTCCAGGATCAGTTCGATTCGCAGAAGCTTAAGCTTGAATCCGAGTTTGCACAGATGCAGAAGGAAGCTATCGATGAGAAGCTCCGCATAGAGACAGAACTTGAAGAACAGCGCAATATCCTTACCGATCTCCGCGAGACGAACGACAGACTCAAGAAAGAGAATGAGAATTTCGAAGTAGAGCAGAAGGAAAAGGCACAGAGAGAATACGATGAGATGATCGATCTTGCCAAGAAAGAGCAGCAGAGGATCATCGGTGAAGCACAGCAGCAGACAGAAGAACTCGCAATTCAGGTTGAGAAGGAATATGCCGAGGCAATGGCAAAGAGGGATGAGATCCTTGCTGAAGCCAAGGAACTCCAGGATTTCTGTGATAATGCCGACAAGGTGAAGGCTGAGAAGGAAGCCGAGATCGCAAGCAAAGAGGAAGAGATCAAGAAGCTCATCGAAGACTTCGAGAAGGAGAAGGTAAGAATAGCCGAAGAATCCGAGAAGATCAGCATGGAGCAGGCAAATGAAGCTCTTAAGATCAAGGATGCAGCTGATGCCGAGCGTGTTGCTATCGAGAAGGAGAAGGAACAGATAATCGCAGAGATCCAGCAGCGTCAGACTGACGCCCAGGCTGAACTTGATACTCTCGTTGAGCAGGCAAAGGAAGTCATCGCTCAGGCAGAAGAAGCAACAGCAAGACGTGATGAACTCGTTGCAGAACTTGAAGGCATCGTATCCGAGAGAGACGCTGCAGCCAAGGAGACCAAGGCTATCGTAACTCAGAAGGAAGAGTGCGAGAAGAAGATCAGAGATTATGAGAAGAAGGGCGAGGAATGGGCTAAGCAGCTTGAGTCCATTCAGGCTGATTATGAGAATGCCCAGGCAGTGATCGCCGATTCGAAGAATGCCACAGTTCAGGCTGAGGCAGAAGCTCAGCAGATAATCCTCAACGCCGAGAAGCAGTCCGTCTTCCTTAAGGAAGTGGCATTAAGCGAGAGCGAGAAGGGCTCAATGCTCAAGCAGATCGAAGAGAAGAACAAGCTGATTGAAGAGAAGGAAAACGAGATCAAGGAGATAACAATGCAGAAAGAACAACTCGAGAAGAAGCTCGAAGAGCTGGATAAGTCCATCGCAAATCTTGAGAAGAAGGTCAGGGAAGGTGCTGCTACAGCAGCTGTTTCCGATTCAGGCCCGAAGGAATATTGCGTAGAGGTTGTTCCTCATAACAGCATTGGCGAAGTTGATTCAGACGGAATAAGCAAGATTCTCCAGAAGATGTCAGCTGACGGCTGGAAGCTCAGCTCAGTCATCAATGACGAGGGCGGCAAGCTTCAGGCATCCCTCGGTTCCAACGAATCCAACGGTTCTCTGTCCATGGGTGCTTTCAACAGCAAGGAAGACAGAGTAATCCTTATCTTCGAGCGCGGCATTGCAGCGAAGAAGAAATAAGCTTTACTAATTGAATACCTGATCAGCAGAGGATGTCTCATTTGTGAGGCATCCTCTTTAATTGTTGTTTGTTTGGCAGATTCTGTTTTCAATGCAAAAAAATCCCGCAGCACCTGACTGCGGGATTTTGTTATCAGAGCTTGTTACGCTGTATCTTGCCGCTCGTGGTCTTCGGCAGTTCGTCTTTGAAGACAACTATTCTCGGATACTTATAAGGTGCTGTGTGAACCTTGACGTAGTTCTGGATCTCTTTCTTGAGTTCCTCTGTTCCTTCAGTTCCGGGAACAAGCACGATGGATGCCTTTACTACCTGGCCTCTGACTTCATCGGGCGCTGCCGATACACCGCACTCGAGAACATAAGGAAGTTCCATGATGACACTCTCAATCTCGAAAGGTCCGATACGGTATCCGGAACTCTTGATGACGTCATCGACACGTCCGACATACCAGAAGAATCCGTCCTGGTCTCTCCATGCAGTGTCGCCTGTGTGATACCAGCCGTCGTGCCAGACTTCCTTTGTCTTCTCAACGTCATTGTAGTAACCCTTGAAAAGTCCGCAGGGTGCACCGTTCTTTACATTGATGACGATCTCACCGGTCTCACCGACAGGAACGGAGTTGCCGTCGGGATCGACGATATCAACATCGTAGATGGGTGCGGGCTTGCCCATTGAACCGATCTTGTGGTCGGCACCTCTCATGTTGCCTATGATCATTGTACTTTCGGTCTGTCCGAATCCCTCGAGTATCTGCAGGCCTGTTGCTTTCTCAAACTGACGGTAAACCTCAGGGTTAAGAGCTTCACCTGCAGTTGTCATGTGCTTTACTGATGAGAAATCGTACTTGGAGATATCCTGCTTGATCATCATCCTGAGCATTGTCGGAGGGGCACAGAATGTTGTGATGTGGTATTTGGCGAACATGGGAAGGATATCAGCAGCATCAAACCTGTCGAAATCATATACGAATGTTGCTGCCTCCGCGAGCCACTGTCCGTAAAGCTTGCCCCACATTGCTTTCGCCCAGCCTGTATCTGAGATAGTGAAGTGAAGTCCGTCGGGATCTACACAATGCCAGTACTTTGCAGTATGGAAGTGGCCCAAAGGATACTTGTGGCTGTGCATTGCGATCTTAGGATATCCGGATGTGCCTGATGTGAAGTACATGAGCATCGTATCATCTCCGCAAGGCGAATCCTCCGTGCGCTCGAACTTTGAACTGTAGAGGACATATTCCTCATCGAAAGTCCTCCATCCCTCTCTCTTGCCGTTAACTATGATCTTATGAACAAGTCCGGGGTTCTTTGCTGCTGCGATGTCAGCCTGATGAGCAGTATCTCCGTCAGCAGTGCAGAGGATCGCAGAGATTCCTGCTGCTTTGAAGCGGTAATCAAAATCGTGCTCCTGGAGCTGGTTTGTAGCAGGGATCGCAATGGCGCCGAGCTTATTAAGACCGATCATTGCGAACCAGAACTGGTAGTGGCGCTTTAAGACGAGCATGACCCTGTCACCCTTCTTGATGCCGAGTGACTTGAAGTAGTTGGCACATTGATTGGAACCTTTCTTGATATCGGCGAAAGTAAATCTTCTCTCTGTCTTATCCTGCGAGATGTGAAGCATCGCAAGCTTATCAGGTTCTCTCTCGGCAAGCGCATCTACAAGGTCGAATGCGAAATTGAACTTCTCTGTATTCTTGAAGTTCATCTTTACAGGAGTTCCGTTCTCATTGAACTCAACGTCGATATATCTCTTATAGATCCTTCTCTTCTTCTCGGGCTCTATTACAGCCTTGCCTGCGATCTTTGTGGCAGACTGGACATCGACTGTGGGCTCACCTGCGGCATTAAGGACAAATGCATAGAATACGCAGTCCTTGCCGTCAACGGCGATCATTCCGTGAGGAGTGTCACTGTTGAAATAGATGGTGTCGCCGGGGCCCAATACTTCCTTATGGTCGCCGACCTGGACCATGAGATGTCCCTCGAGTACGAGGTCACATTCCTGTCCTTCGTGTGTCGTCAGTTCAATTGGCTTATTCTGGGCATCTTCCCTGTATTCGCTTCTGACATACAACGGCTCGCATATTCTGTTCTTGAAAGCGTAGGCCATGTTGTAATATGTCATGCCGTGAGCTCTGGCGATCTCCTGTCCCTTGCCTGAACGGGTAACCGTATAGGAATCAAGAGTAGGGGAGAAGCCCTCGATGATATCCGTAACGTTAACTTTGAGGGCGCTTGCGCAGCGGTAGATGAAAGCGAAGTTGAGATCCGCCTCACCTGATTCGCACAGTTCATACTCTTCGACAGAGACATCGGTCTTGGCCGCCATCTCTTCCACGCTCAATCCCAAAACCTCACGGAGGTCCTGGATACGTCCTGCCATCTCCTTGATCTTACGATCCAAGCTGTCGATCTTTTTTACCATATTCTAAGTCTCCTTTTTTCCGGGACAAAAAAAATCGTCCCAAAGTCTTAAAACCTTTGAGACGAGTGTTAATATCTTATACACCCGCGGTACCACTCAAATTGCGTTGCCGCCACTTATCGGAATCTATCAATCCCTATGCACTAACGTAGCAGTCACGGGAAGGGTCTACTTGGATGATCTTTATGAGGATCTCTTTTCTTCCTCCCGGCTCGGAAGCTACATACACTATAACTTAGGTCGAAAGCTCTCACCAATCACTTTCCTCTCTGTAGGACTTCTGTTAAAGCGAACTCTTCGTCAAAGCCTGTAAAGCATAGTGTATCACGGTTTTGAGATTTTGCAAGGGTTCTTCTGCAGTATTTTAAGGTATCTGTATTAACAAATAATTCAAAGAACGTATTTATTTATATAGTGATTTATACACAAAAATATGAGAAAATTATATTTGTATAATTCCGCAAACTGTGGGGAGACTTAATTTATGGCAAATAAATATCTTGTTACTGGCGGCGCCGGGCCATTGGGCAAACTGATCATCAGTATGCTCCTTGAGCAGGGTAAGGATGTAAGGATACTGATGTCTGAACTGGCTGATGTATCGGAATACAAGGAGAAGAACATCGAGATATGCTACGGTATCTCCACAGACAAAGATACGCTCAAGGAATTCTTTGCTGTTGAAGATCCCAGGCACAGTGTTCTTATTCATGCTGATGAGTATATCTCGCTTTCCGATAAGACAAATCTCAATATGCGCAGAGTCAATGTTGCAGGCACAGAGAATATCATTGACATGTGTATCAAGCGTAAGATAGGAAGGATCGTATATCTCGGTTCGGCTTATGCGCTCAATCCTGATGTTCAGGGCGAGCAGATGACAATCCACTTTGACCGCAACAAGGTAGAGGGTGAATATGCAAAGACAAAGGCGGAAGCAGCAGCATTCATTATGGAGAAGGTTACGCTCAACAGACTCAATGCCGTGCTCGTGCTCCCGACATTCATCATTGGTCCGGGTTATGCGGAGGATCATGATATCAACAAGATATTGAAGGCATACCTGAAGAATGGAGTTAACCCGATCAAGGAAGGCGGCGGACATGCTTTCGTTGATGTCCGTGACGTTGCAACTG
>Ga0247611_10005591_pt1 | contig 16536 bp, 16 predicted proteins | sample 177DNAGHGhighgp2_FD_192422 | JGI IMG/M metagenome (GOLD analysis project Ga0247611, IMG submission 192422) | Sheep rumen microbial communities from Palmerston North, Manawatu-Wanganui, New Zealand - 1770 DNA GHGhigh gp2 | ecosystem: Host-associated > Mammals > Digestive system > Stomach > Rumen... | reverse complement strand
CGTTAGAGACTCTGCAGGTCTGTGATGTAGAATGCATTCTCGTGTCGTGTCTGGCCGTTCTGGTCCTGCCACGTGCGGTGCTTCCAGAATCCCTTCACGATATACGGCTGGTTCTGGTAGTACTGCGCATCGCGGTTCTTCGATGCATAGTCCCCCGTCATCTCGCCAAAGACAACATCGCCGCCACGTTTCATCACCACCCCACGGCTCTTGAAGTACTCCGTGGTTCCGTCCTGTTTCTGATATTGGCGCTCAGAGTATGCGCCCACCTCTACGATTGTTACTAAGTTTTCCATTATAGCTTGTTTTTAATTCATTAATTCTTTAATTCTTAAATTCTTGATTACTTTTTGTAGGGATAGTTCATGCTGATGCCCTTGTTCTTCTTCAGATAATCCTTCGCAAGCACCTTGATGACGTCAGCCCTGATGTTATCCACGAAGATCAGGTAATTCTCCATCGTGGGTGTCATCCGCTTACCCTTCATCACCAGCAGGAAAGCCTCCGACAATAGCGCTATCAGTTCCGTGGGGCTTGGAATAGCACACGACAACCATTGATCGAGCCATTTTGCTATACGTTCTACCAGATACTGATAGTTCCTCTCAGGCATTATATCAGCCTTTTTCAGTCTCAGTGTGTTCTCAAGAACCAGGTCTGCAACCACCTTCTGGTCCAAACCCTGACCATCTAAAAGATAATGATACAACATCTTCTTAATCCTTTTAATATGTCCTTATGTTCTTGCGTCCCTGCGGTAGCAAGCGTCTCCTTGCGTCGCCGAGCGCTTCTGTCTAAAAAACATGTTCTTATGTCTTACTTCCCGACCTTGATAATCTCCGAGTAATTTGCTCCGATGACCCGTCCCATGTCACCCTGCAGCTGCAGCAGTTCCCGCTCAATAGTAGGCCCGCAGTCGAGGCTCGTCTGTATCACCACCTTCCTCTGTGTCTTGTTCAGGTACACCTTCAGCACCGGCGTGTCATACAGCAGCTTACCCTTCACCTGCAGTTTGAGTTCACTCTTCAGCTCCCCCTTCGTCAGTTCATTGAAATACTCCTGCATCGTAGCCACGGGATCCGGATCGTTCGCATCCACATTGATGTGAATCGAATAGCTTGACTCTTTCTCGCCTTCTGACTTGTAGAAAGAGCTCTTACCTTTCTGCTTGATCATCTTGCGGTTACTCTCCTTCGGAGTCTCGGGGTTCACCACTACGACATCATTGCCGAACATCTTCACTCTGGCCCTGAAAGCCTTCACCGGCTTACCCTCCGGCTTCTCAATATACATATCTTCTGTCATTTCTTTTTGTTTTTATGTTTAACACCCTTTTTCTTACTTCCGTTCAGGCGTCCGATTTCACTGCGGAACTCCGCATTCTTGCTCACACGGCACACTCTGGCCATCCTTCTGACCTTGACCACGGAGATCCCGAACTCTTTGGCGATCTCCTCCGTCTTGGTGAAGGGATAGAGTGCCAGAATCGTTGCAAATACATGCAGTTTCATAGGCCGACACTTTTTAGCACCACCTTCACGTCTCTGGCGAGAACGCTCGTCATCAACTTCTTCCTGGGAGGCATGACAGTCATTCTCCCGTCCTTCGTCTTTCTCAAAATCAGTTCTTTCATTTTTTATTGTTTTGAACGTTATTGCTGAGCTTCGAGGACCGGTCTTTCTCGCCGCATCAGCTTTCGGTCGTCAAAATTAGGCATAAAAAAAATCGCCTGCAAAAAGTGCAGGCGACTATGAAAGTAAAAATGAAAGTTATGAAACCAATTCTGAAACTTTATTTTTCCGTATCAGATTCTTTCTTCAAATTCAGCTCTTTAACGGCTGTTCTGAACTTATCAGCCAGTAACAGCACTTTGTCCTTCACGCCGTTATCCTTCCACGTCTTCACAGGCAGCTTCAGGTAGCTGTTATGATAGAAGGCACTGGCCAATGTCCCGGCAGGACAGAGATAATCCAGCTGCTGCGGCTCCGGGCAGTCACCCATCTCCCTCTCAAACTGGCTCATGTTGTCGGGATAGTTAAACTCGTCCCTGCCCACGCAGAACAATACGGCATACGAACTGCTTCCCCTGAAGAAATGCTGTATCCGAGGCACTACCTGATAGAGCATCTCCTTGGTCAGTGTGATCTCCGTCTCATTTTCATCCTTCTTCTTGTAAGCCTCATAGCTCACGTAGACACCGTCACCCGTCATAACGACGATCTGGGCATTGGGGAAATTACCACCCTCAAACAGTCCTTTCAGAATCTCAGTATTATTTGTCTTTCCCATAGCCGTAACTGATGTTAGGGTTATTACCAAAGATCGCATTCAGTTGATCCACCTTAATCATAATACACAAGGTATTACCGATCCTGACTTTTGGGCCGCATGGTTTCTTAGCGGCCCAGCATTGCTTGCCAGGCAGCTTTATATTTCTTTTTCGCATATCTTTTACATTTTAATTGTTAATAATTTACCATGAAACTATGTCCGCGGCTTTCGTCATCATTGGTTTTAAGTTTATATTATACGATTGAGACGCAAAGGTAGTACAAAAACCGCGATCCTCCAAACTCTTTACGCCAAAATAATGCGCCCATGCAAATAATCTTTGAAAAATTTGGCGGTTTCAATTATTATTCCTACCTTTGCAGCACCAGAGTTAAACTTAATACACAATAATATGAGCAACATTGAATCCACTAAAGGCGAAATCGTCATGTATCAGCCCGATGAAACCATCCGGCTGGAGGTCAGAGTAGAGAGTGAAACTGTATGGCTCACGCAGCAACAGATGGCAGAGTTGTTTAAGGCAACTAAGCAGAATGTCAGCCTTCACATCAAAAACATCTATGATGAAGGAGAACTGGAGGAGATTTCAACTGTCAAGGATTACTTGACGGTTCGAAAAGAAGGCAAAAGGACTGTTCGCAGACATGTCAACCTTTATAACCTTGATGTTATCAGCCTCTTGGCCTATGTAATTAACATTATCACCAATTTTTATTATTGCTGTCCGCTAAAAGTTGAAAAGCGAAAAATCATGTGTCCGCAGTGCCGATAAACAGGCATTGCGGACTTGTTTGTATGCTCGGCATGAGTATTGTCTAACGGGTGCAAGTCCCGAGTGAGCCCTAATAGCGGGAATCACATAGCCAAGAGCAAGGGTGTCCGTCGCGAGGCGGAATCTGAAAGAAGCTTACGGCAAACATCTGGCCTGACGAACAGAAACCACATATAAGGCGCGGAGCCGTGGGTAAGGCTGCAAGACAAGCCCAAGCCCGATAGCTATTCGGAACGGTGAGTGTAAATGTGGCAGGCATAAGATGGAAAGACGATGCCCTTATCCGAGGAGGTCTGCGGGGCGAGCCTGTAGGCAAGCAGCACCAGCGAACCCGCAGAAGTCAGCAGACGCCATAGTAGCCGAGACCTTAAAGCTCGTTGGTCTTGGTGAAGGGCAGAACTTAACCAAACGAGCTACGACATTAGATTACCCGATGAAGGAAGAAAGGCAGAAAACACAGGAAAGCTGCCCTCAAAATGATAGTGCGGAACGCGAAAGCTATGAGGGAGCGCAGACTTTGATTGGGATGGTCGGAGACGACCTCGTAGAAGTGCGACTAACGTCAGGCAGGATGCTTGAGTACATCTTGACTCCCGACAACCTTAACAGAGCGTACATACAAGTCAAGGCTAACGAGGGGAGTGGTGGCATCGACAAGATGGATGTGCATGAAACAGGTACCTGGTACCTGTTTCACAATGATTTTCCCAATTCATACGCTTGTGTTGCATACTTCATTCCCTTGATAATTTCACGTTTACCAGCAGCCAATACATCAGGGCCCAGTCCTGGTCGTTGGCGTAGGCATCAGCATATTTGGCAGTATCACCGTTGACGCGATGGGGATAGACAAAGGCGCACGTGGCCTTGCCGTCCTCGAAGAAAAGGCTGAGGTTGTTACGCACTGTCTGCTCTGCACGAAGTTGGTAGGAATTGTCACCAGTACACTGAGCAAAGCGGTGGAAAGCGGCGGCTGTGATGCAACTCCAGTAGTGGGGGTAGACATCGCCGTAGGTCTGGCGCTTGCCAAACCAATAGCCGTCCCAGTGGCGGATGGCAATCTCGTTCATGTGGTAGGAGGGTTGGTGCCACTGCAGTGCTTCCAATGCAGGCATCATCTTCTTGGCTCCATCCAGGTATTGCTTTGCTCCCGTAATCTGATAGACTTCGCAAAGGAATTGAACGGCAGGGGCTATGATGGACTGTTCGTAGTTTACCTCAAACTTGGGGAAATCCAGACCATTCTTCATGAAGATGTCGGCAGTGGCCTTGAAGTCGTAGAGCAACTGATGACGCTCAAAATCAAGGCCGGCCTGTTCCAGTGCTTTAAGACCTGTAATGACAGGGTAGTCGATGCAGTAAAATCCGTATCCGAAATTACGGTATAGGGCCTGCAGCGTAGCATAGCCGTCGAGGGCATACTGTTTGTTGCCTGTCAGCAGAGCCATGCGGAAGTAGAAGTCGGCTACCCAGGGATAGTTGTAGCCCCGGTTCTTCGACTTTCGCACCACGCTCGATCCCGTGGTGTAGTCCTCCTGCTGCATCTTTTCGCGGACGAACTTGGCGTAGCGTTCCAAGGCGGTAGCTAATTTCTCATTTCTCATTTCTCCTTTATCATTTAGGCCATAGGCCGCCAAGAGGATTCCCATACCTACTCGCTCGCGTCCTTCGTCAAGGTCACTGCGAGTATAGTTGGTCACGATGCTGTCGCCCTCGTTATCATAGCACATGAACGCCCCGAAGCGAGGGTCTTCTGGATTCATCATCTGCTGATGGTCGAGAATAAATTGGATGCGCTTTTCCATTAATTCGCGTTCACCGCTGATGCCCAGTAGCAGGGCATGGGTACCCTTATATTCCACACGGTTGTCGCCCTCGGCAATCTTCCTCGTGACGGTCTTTGTACCCTTGGCAGTGACGAATTCCACGCGGGCCGTCTCCCCTACGGCATAGACATACCTGTCGCTCCGGGCTATCATGCCTCCCTGACGGAGCAGCTGCTCGTCGAAGTCCGCGCCATTATGCGCGAAGAGCCGCCACTGTAGCCGGTAGCTCTGTCTGGGCTTTAGCGTCATGTCTGGCGGACAGAGGGCAAAGACGCCACGGAAGTTCGACATGCCTTTTTTCGCGCCGCGCTCCCATACATCGTAGTCGACGATTTCGCCCTCAGTAACCATCAGTCCAAGGTGAGGCCCCACGCCGTTCATCCGCATGGCATTGACGTAAGCAGCCTTGCCGCCCGGCCAGATATGCACGTTGCAACGTGAGGTCATGCATGTCTTGGCATCAGGATAATTGTCATTAAATGGGGTGTAGATGCCGATGTTTTTCACCGTCACCCTTTTCTTTGTGGTGTTGGTGAAGGTATAGGTCTCCACGATGTTGTCGCCTTCCTGCCGCCGTTCCGACTTCACCGTGATGCCGCCGTCGGCATCGTAGTAGCATTTCCCCCATTGGTACTGTTCCGTCACCCAGGCATATTGCGTTCCGTCGGTCTTTAGCAGCCACTCCATCGGGTCATCTCCGATGTGTATCTGCTCCTGCTCGATCCTCACTTGCTGCGCCCGTCCCGTTAGGATAAAAGTGAATAGAACAGCGATAAGGATGTATCTTCTCATTTTTTATTGATTTGTTTTTTTTGTTTGCGGGTGTAAAGGTACGAAAAATCCTCCGTATCTCGGTGATATGGAGGATTCTTTTGTGATTATTTAGGAGATAAGACCTTTTAATCATACTTCGGACGGGCTTGCAACGTGTCGTATGGTGGCAGTAAGGGAGGCAGTACATCCATTGATGTCACTGCCAGAAACAGGGAGTCTATCAGCTATAGCGGACAGATGGAGGTGGAATGAGCCTTGACCAGAGAATACTAGAAGAAGTGCCCCCGACACTCCTTTAGAAATGCCGGGGGTTAACATTTAGAAGAGGCCTATTGGCTGAGGTACCAGACAGAAATCATTACCACGGGAAGTTGTCGGGATCGTTTTTCTCGTATGTACGCTCGTTGCGGTTCAGTCCGCTGATGATGGCCATCTCAGCAGGTGTGAGCTCGAAGTCGAAGATTTGCAGGTTCTCTGTCGTGTAGTCGGGGTTGTCGCAACGGGGAATGGCTATGAGACCGATTCGGCTGTACCAGCAGCCTCTTATTACTATCGCGGACGGCTTTTTCGTCATCGGCTACGCTGATTTCTTTCCTTCCTGACGACGCATAACCAAGAGTCAAACCGAAGTTAATCCCCATAGATTCATGCCCGACAGCCGTACAACAAGTTCTTCATATGGCCTGGAGGCCACACGAAGACCTCTTTAGTTTTATTATCTGCATTCGTGAATCATGGGGACAGGTTTTGATAAGTCCCCAAAGATTTGTAATTTTGCGTTTGCTACAACCAAAATATCAAATCTATGGGCAAAGGTACAAATTTCTCCGGACAGCCGGTATTAAGTCAGCTAATAAAATTGATGGACAGGCAAAATATTAACACTTTAGCGTCAAAAACGGGCTCAGACCGCTACGTAAAGTACCTCGACGGGTACTCTCATCTCGTTGTTATGCTGTATGCTGTACTGTGTAACCTGCGTTCTTTGCGAGAGGTTTGTCTGGGTTTTGAGGCGAATGCCACCCGCATGAATCATTTCGGTCTTGACCATATGATCTGTCGCAGTACGCTGTCTGACGCCAACAGACGCCGTTCTTCATCTTTCTTTGGCCGTATATATCGTTCTCTCTTCAGAAAATATGCCCCAGTTTTATCGGACAGCCGGACAAAACATGAGACGGCAACCAAGATTTACATCATGGATTCTACGACGATAACGCTGTTCTCAGAGATTCTCAAGGGTGCTGGCCGCAATTCCGAAAATGGAAAGAAAAAGGGAGGCATCAAGGCTCACACCATCATTCAGGAGGATATTGACCTGCCTATATTTGTCGATTTTACTGCAGCTGCCACGAGTGACCATGAGCTGATGAAGAGAATATTCTCCCTGCCAGAAGGCTCGTTCATTACCTTTGATATGGGATACAACGATTATCTGATATGGAAGCAGTTGACCGAGAAAGGATACAAGTTTGTTACCCGCCAGAAGGACAATGCCCGCTTCGAAATCATCGAGAAAAGGAGCTGTCCTGAGAAGGATATCATAGCCGACCAGATCATCGAGTTATCTTCAAACAAACTCGTAGAGCGCCCCATGACTGAAGAGGAATTGAGCCACAGACGTGGGCGTCGTCCTAAATCAGGCATTGTGACAGTGCGTGAATACGTAAAAGGCAAATACCGTTGCCGCAGGATAGTCCGTCGCAGTGATGACGGTAAAGATACTGTCACATTCATTACCAACGTATTGGATCAGAGCGAGATGTCTGCAGAACAGATCTGTGAGACCTACCGCAGACGCTGGGCTATTGAGTGCCTTTTCAAGAAACTGAAGCAGAATTTTCCGCTTAAATACTTCCTTGGCGACAACGTCAACGCCATTGAAGTCCAGATATGGGTGACCATGATAGCCTATCTCCTCCTGAGAGTGATGCAGCACAAGGCAAAGTGCAAACTCGCATTCTCGAACATCGTCACGCTTGCAAGACTGACGATTGGGAACTATGTCAATTTCGTTACGTTGCTGAACTGTCCGAAACAGGCATGGGCAGAACGGCTTAGATACTGGAATTCTCTCGAAACGGCCCAGAATACGGTGCAATTGGAACTGCAATTTTCACCATAGGGGGGCTTACTTTTTGAAAAGTTGAACAGAATCGCCTGTTTACAGACATTCACAAACAAGATTTAATCAATTCCGATTTTTATCGGACAGCAATAAATTTTTATAGAAGATAAACCACTACATTTTTCAAAAGCATTGGAACTAATACCTATAACTTTATACTCATCATCACCAATTATGATTTTCTCTGGAATTATTACCTCATCTGTATATTTTTCGCCAGATGGATTATAAGTAACATTTGCTTTCCCCTTTCCTATGATGTTATACCAAATGCCGTCTATTTCTACAGCATCAGCGCATGCTATGATCGGAAGCAGTGTCAGTAGGAATATAATGCTAATCTTTTTCATATTTGTATATTTTAGTTATTGAGTGCAAAGATAAACAATATTTTGGAAAACAAAAAGGATTTTTGAGAAAAAGATAAAATAAATCGAGATTTGTTTGGAAGGTAACAAAATAATTTGTATCTTTGCAGCGTCAGAATATTAGTTTTGACTATCCGGGTAGAATCCCGCGAGGGGTAAGGCTTTATCGATACTGCCCATTTTAAAGAGCCGTCATTTTATGCTGGCTCTTTATTTTTGTCTGTATTTCATCATGAAGTTTCTAACGAATGACTTGCCTAACGTGTCCTCCCTAATAACGGAAATAGTGCGTGTCCCTTTCATAATCAGTACTCTTTCTTCTCAAATATGAAATCGGCAGTGCGACAACTCCTCGGATTTGGCAGTATATAGACACGATAGCCATGCTCTACTGCCTTGCGAGCAGCATTGATCAGATTGTCGAAGTCTTCACTTTTTTCACTAATGGCACTGTAAATGTTGGTTTCTCCCTCTACTGGATGGAACTCACCATTGTAGATTATCAGTTTCAGTTGGTTAATGAACTTGGCACCTTTCAGATAGTGAAGCTCCTGCAACTCATCAGCTATACCTCTCCATGGGGTCTCAGCTGCCATCAACACAGAACCGTATTCTTCAAACGGTTCAAATTCAAATATTTTATCTTCAATGATAGCTGGTTTCATATTCTATGCAAAAGTACAAAGAATTTCGGAAACTAAGGAAGATTTTGAGAAAAAAGAACAAATAATCGTTAAATAACAGGGGGACAGATTCTGGGTATACCCAAACAGTATCTGTCCCAGTGACTAACGTGGCCTTAAGCTCTGCCTGAGCGGCTTCGGAGAGTTCCTCTACCTTGCCGCACAGGATGTCCGCCATCGTCAGGCCGAACCTCACGTCGAGCATCCAGCGGGCGATGGCTTTCGCCTCGCCAGCCTCATAGAGCGGTGTCAGTCTTTTCCAGAGTGCTTCGTATGTCATATCGCCTGCAAATTTACAGAAAAGTGAGGAAAAGGCCAAATTTATTTTTGCTTTAATAGATTTTTCGTATCTTTGTACCCAAATATACGCAAAGACAATGAAGAAATTGCTATACCTTATATTATATATAGCCGTGCTGACCGTGGCAGGCTGTAGTGGCGGAAGCGGAATGAAGGGTGATTCCTCCTCAGGTTTCAGCATCACGCTGGAGCGTGCCAAGGGCTATACCTATCCTACTGATACACTGAACCTTGACACCGCGCGGCAGATGGCACTGGCACTGCTGGAGCACGACTCCGTCAAGACAGATGTCGGCAAGCGGATGGATTTGCTGCGCCTGCTGACCGATGTCGCACGCATGGGTCTGGACTATGAGGAGCAGGTGAAGTGGGCTTCACAATTGGCCATGCTCTGCCGCGAGCAGGGCGACGAGACCGAGGCCCTGCGCACGGAGTCGGAGATAGGCATCGTGCTTACCCATCTGGGACAACGGTGGGAGGGCTTAGCGATGCTCGACAAGTCCATTGCCCGGCTGGAACCGCAGCGTCACTTCGCCGAGCTTGATGCCTGCATCATCGCCATGAAGCGCAAGCTCACGGCACTCAGTCTGTTGCCGTCCATTACCATGCCTGAGGATTCCGTCACATCCGAGCTGCGCTATCACAGCATCATCTCACTGGCCGAACGGTTCGTCGCCAAGCTCGATGACTACGAGCAGCATCCCGACGACTATGCCGACGGCTCCCCTCAACAGCCCGACAGCGACGAGGTGGCAGGCTACTGTGACTTCTACCGTTCGCAGGCCTATGTATTCCTGGCCCAGGCGTATGCTTCGACGGGCAATCGGAAGGAAGCCGAGAAATATACCAGAATGTTCGGGCAGTCAGATTTCGGGCAGACACTCAACGGGCGCAGTGCCATCACTGAGACCCAGCGGCTGCTGGGCGATTACGACAAGATGCTTGCCACCTACGACGAGATAGACCGCCAGGCTGGCGACGATACGCTGAACACCAACTATGTGCGACAGCTGCGGGGACGTGCCGAGGCTGCCGAGGCCCGTGGGCAGCATGCTCTCAGCCAGCACTACTGGCAGCGCCACTCTGCCCTGAGTGAGGCCGTCAACGACCAGTTGCAGGCCAGCGAGGCCCACGACTATGCCGCCCGATATCATGCCTACGAGCAGCAGATGGAGATCCAGCAGCGTGAGGCCGAGGCCAGCCGCAATGCCATTATTGCTGTTGCAGCCCTTATCGTGGCGTTATTGGCCATAGGCTTTGCCGTCTATTACTTCCGCCAACAGCGCATCATCCGCCACAAGAACCGCGTGCTTGTGGAGCAGATGACCGAGGCCGTGGAATATAAAAGGATGATGTTAGATGGAAGGAATCAAGGGGACAGGTCGCTTGATTCCTTCGGTGAATCCGAGGTTCAAGGAAAGGCTACGGGTAGGCGACCGCAGGTCGGGAATCCTGTCCCGTCGATTCCCAGCCTCGACACAATGTCCACCGACGAACTGTCGCAGCACATCCGCTCCGTCATCATCCGCGAGCGGCTCTACCTCAGCACTCAGTTCGACCGTCAGGCCGCCATCGACTACTTCCACCTTTCGAAGGAGCGCATCGGTGCCGCCTTCTCACAGGGCAGCGAGTTCCCCACCATTGCCGACTTCATCAACCACTGCCGTCTGGAGTATGCCAAGGAACTGCTCGCCGTCAGTCCTGAGATGACCGTCGATGACATCGCCTCCGCTTCCGGCTTCGGCACCCGCCGCACCTTCAGCCGCCTCTTCAAGGAGCGCTACTCCATCACCCCCACCGAGTACCGCAACCAGAACAAGGATGCAGGGAACTGAACCCTTGCCGAGGGTCGAACTTGTCTGAAATGAGGGTCCAAGTTGTCTTATTTGTTGTACGTGTGCGTATTAATAAGTAAATTTGCAGCCATAAGGCGAACTTATTAACTACAATAACAATACAACAATGACAAGGAAAACAATTCTTATTACGATTGCCATGCTCTGTGCGATGACCCAGGGAGCGTGGGCTCAGGATGAAGAAACGGTGGTAAATGCGTACTTCACCACGGATGAGATGCCCGACATGATGAAGTTCCTGCCCGGGCCGCCCGACAGCACGTCGGTGGCGTTTATGAACGATGTGGCCCGCTACTACTGGGGCAAGGAAATGCGCAAGAATGCGGAGCGTGCCGCTCAGGCCACCCGCGATGCCGTCTATGGCCTGGAAACTATCCTCACCGAGTTTGAGGAGGCTTTCGGCATGAAGATTTCCAAGGATGAGACACCCGAAATCTACAAGGTGCTGCTCGACGGCACTGCCACGTGCGACAGCATCTGCACCATTCCCAAGCAGAAGTACAAGCGCCGCCGTCCCTTCATGGTGTTCAACGAGCCGACGCTCTACCCCGAGGATGAAGAGTCACTGCGCAAGAACGGCTCTTACCCCTCAGGCCACACCCTGCTGGGCTGGAGTTCGGCACTGCTGATGTCAGAGATCAACCCCGACCGCGCCACCGAGATCCTGGCACGTGGCTACCGCTACGGCGAAAACCGCCTGGTGGTGGGTGCCCACTGGCAGAGCGACACCGACGCCGCACGTCTGGCTGCCTCTGCCGCCTATGCCCGTCTGCACACCAGCGACCGTTTCCTGGAACAGATGAAGAAGGCCCGCGAGGAATACAAGCGGCTGAAGGGTGAGTCAACGCCCGTACAGTCAGCCCGCGTAGTGTCTATGACCAGCGACCGTGCCTACACACTGCAGGGCACGCCCGTAACAGCCGGCACCCGTGGCATAGTCATCCAGAACCAGCAAAAAGTCGTGGTTAAGTGAAAACAATTATATTCATATAAACAATAGAATCATGAGAAGACTAAATCTATGGATGCTTGCCGCCATCCTTACCATCTGCGGCACAATGACATTATCGCTGACTTCATGCAGCGAGAAAATCGACAATCCCGTAACGCCCGTCAATCCGGGCCAAGTGACAGAATCCGATATGCAGAAAGCGACTGTCGGGCTACATTTGGACATGAGTGATATTGCGCTGGGTTTGGACGGTGTGCGGATATATGATTTCAAAGCCGACAACACGTTTGAGGTTTACGATTATTACACCAACGACGACTATGAGTTTGATGTCGATTCGATGTCGGGCACTTGGAAGCCCTTTGTCAACGAGGAACTCGCTTGGGATGTTGACGAGAACATTAAGGCCAGTGGCGTCACCATTGTGTACGATATGGATGGTAAGCCCGGCAACCCCGAATCTGCCGTGACACTCTACGGCTTCAGCGGGACTGACGACGACCTCTTCTTTATCTCTGAGGAGGCGCTCTCTACACTGGCTTATCAGGAATCGCTGGCTGAACATCCTGAACTCTACGAGGACAAGGGCAGCGAAACTGAGGAAGACGACGATACCGACTTCTACCCCTTCCTGGCTCGCACCCGCGCTGGCGCTTCAGCCTTCGCGTTCAACAGTGCCAACGAGACGGTGAAGCTGCTGGGGCAGGTAGCTGGCAAGGTTGACTTGACCCGTCAGGTCATCAGCACCACCCAGGGCCAGAAGGCCAAGTACGAGGAAGTGAATAATCTTGTGGCAAGCACTGCCAAGGGCACCGCTACCAATCCCAACGATGCAGCCTTCAACCGCACGGGCTGGCGCAACCAGGAGACCATCCTGCTTTGGGACGGACAAAAGAACATCACCGTGCAGTTGCCTTGGAGCAGCCAGGTAACCAACAACAACCTGCCCATGAACTTCTGCAACGACATCAGACCTGACACTGGCTGGGACCTGGTGATGAACTATTGCGGCGAACAGGTGCAGACCATCGGTTCGAGCGGCTACCACTTCTTTGCCCTCTATAACAAGTATTCAGGCATCCTGCGTTTCTTTACCTACATCCCGGAGAACTTCAGTGCCAACAATGCCAACGACCATGCCTGGGAGGTAACCATGGGCGAGCAGACAGCCCAGCACTTAGGCTTCCGCTATGGACTGCCCATGGACAAGACTGTTGTAAACCGTGCTGCCATCGGCATGAACAGTTCAGACTACAACGTGTACTGCTCGCCTTGGGTGGGCTCGCGCTCTAAAGACGGATTCATCACGCCAAACGCGGGATGGTGGGCATTCGACGTCGACCTGTCTAACTACCGTCCCGGATATACCGCTGCCCTCGAACGTCTCCGCCTGCAGATGCGCGCATGGGCTAACAGCAACGTCACGTTCAGCAGCGTGCTTTCTGCCAAGGTACAGCGTGAAAGCTATAGCACGGCTTATAACTGCAACTCACTGAGCGGAGTGGTCAGCATGCTTACCGACGTAGGCGGCACAGTCGCACAACTCGCCACTGGGATTTCCGACGGCAAGTGGGGAAATGCCGTCAAGGCGGGCTTCGGTCTGTTGGGAAAAGGCTACGGCGTATTCACCAGCATACGCGACAAAGACACCGCGAAACCAAAGTATAGTGTCGTGAACACCATCGATGGCACCATCGACACCAAGGGCCTCATCTCTGGTACAGTCAACGTGGGCCGTGTCACCTCGCCCGACATGCCGATGGCACGTTTCGACACCGAGAACACCACAGTAGGACAAGGCGTGTGGAACATCAAGAGCAGCCCCATAGTCTATCAGCTCGATGCCGAGTTCGCCTATAATACTACAGTGGAAGACGGCAGCCTTCTCAAGCCTTACTTCCCGCTCATCGACAAGACCTTCCGCAACTCCTTCCTGGCCACGCCCTGCCTCTTCGACCCGAGCAGCGTGGAAGTGGTACTCAACCCCAACGTGTTCCCAAAGGACGATATTGAATACATCGACGTGAAGACCTTCTGCGCCGTTCGCAACAAGACCACTCACGACACAGGCAACGAGTACCGCAAGGCCTTCGGACTGACGGTCTATAACAACTGGACAGTGTCCGACAAGCACGTCTACTTCAACAAGGACAATAAGGAATACGACAATCCTGCCTGGGACTTCCTCTACGACAGCAACGACAAGATGGGACTGACCTACCCCAAGACCTACAAGGACATCGAGAAAGAAGGTAAAGTGGGCTACTCACTCATAGGCCGCGGTGACGACGAGGCATTGCTCGAGCCCATCATGTTCGGCTACGACGAGAGCACCTGGGGGCAGAAAATCGGCCACCGGCTCCCCTGCTACGAGGTGACGGTCATGGTGACGGTGAAGCTGAAGAGCCTCAATGCTCCGCTATCTTATACGCGCACCTACCTGCCCGAAGTGCGCTGGCTCAGCTGGAACAAGGCCGTGGGTGTCGTCAGTCACGCTGAGAAGTGGCTGGCCGACCTGAAGAAGGAGGGCCTTGCCAACAAGGAGTCGGGTACTGCCTATCAGGAGTACCAGCTGAAGCACATGAAGGATGTGCTGTCATTCGTAAAGCCCGGTTATGAAACTGCGCTGCACGGAGTCACCTTCACGGAGGTCAAAGGCGGTGGCGACTACATCGAGAACCTGTTCGACGGCAATCTTAACACGGCTTGGGAACCCTCAATCAAAGCGAGGGTCAACGGTTCCTATTGGGAGTGCGAGTTCAAGTCCAGCCGCCCCATAAACGTCAAGAGCTACACCCTCTACAATCATAATAATTGGAACAAGTATAAGAGCGAACCCGAGCTTTGGAGCATCAGTGCCAAGAACGAGAAGGGCGAGTGGATAGAGATTGACTCCCGATACAAAGAGCAGCCAAAGGGCAACTCGGCCTCGAAGACCTACGAGGTCAAGATACCGGGATCGTATCAGGAATTCAGGTTCAGGGTAGTTTGCTACAATGGTTCCCTCAGTGGCTGGGCGAACTTCTGGGGAGCTGACCTGCGACTCAGAGTCGCGGAGTTGGTATTCCATGAATAGTAACTGTGAATAGATCTGCACACGGGGTCAGGAACGATGTGTCACATCGTTCCTGACCATTTGTGTAAGTCCTAACCTCCTAACCTCGATGTCGGAATCGCCTTTAAACATCTGGGAATAGTAAAAAAATGAAACATGTAAAGTTATTATTGGTGCTGATGTGCCTCATGGCACTGAATGCACAGGCTCAGACCAAGTTTTGTAACAGTTATGCCGAGTACAAGACTAACCAGTGGAAACCCTATGCAGACCTGATTCCTGAAAAGGAACCCGACTCGATACGTGTCAAGTACGACGGACAGGACTTTACCCTCAAGACTTCCGACAAGGAGGTGAACAAGGTCATCAAGCACGACGTCTTCATGATGCAGATTGACAAGCAGCTGTTTATCAACCAGCGTTTCCTGCGTGACGAGGACGGTGGTATCCTGCCAGTCAATAACTACCTGCGTGCCCTCCCTTACAAGGGTAACAAGCTGTTGGTGGTCAGTTACCATGTGACCTTGGGTGATGTCCTGGACTTGGTGAACATCGGTCTCGACATCGCATTGCTTGCCACTGGTCATACCACTTGGGGCTCTATCTTCCTCGCCACCGACCTGTTGCTGACCAACGATGACCTGATGCAGCATCACATCCTTTATATGGTCGACAAGGAGCCTAATGCAAAAGGAAAATATATCATGACCCGTCTGAACGATGCCTTCATGGAGCAGCTGCTGCGCGACGACCCCGTCACCTTCGAGCAATACTATGGCCGCCAGAAGAAGGGGGACCGCCAGTCGGCAGCCAACATCCTGCCCATCCTCGTGAAGAAGGGACTCATTCAAGACTATCACCATAAGAAGTAAATTACAAATTAAAAAAAACATTAGAATTAGATGAAAAAGATGAATCTATGGATGCTGACCGCCATCCTTACCTGCGGTCTTGGAATGACACTGACCTCGTGCAGTGATAGTGAAGACAATAACGGCGGTAAAGAAGCCGTCAATCCTGCTACCGACGAGGACGGTTACACGATAGAAGTGGAAGCAGGACTGACATTGCCAGAGAACGAGTTCAAGACCAAGGTGCCTGCCGCCACCAACTTTGACCAGAACATCGTCAACGCCCTGAAGGCGATCGACAAGGTGACCGACGTGAAGCCTTTCACGATGGTACACTCGTATAATATGTACACAGAACAGTTCGTCGACAGGACGGCGTACTTCTTCAACTACAAGCAGGACATCGACCACAACGACCCCTCGAAGGGCTGGTTCAAGCAGCAGTGTGTGCTCACCGTGGCTGGCAAGGACCGTCCCACCGTGCTGCTGACCGAGGGCTATGCCTTAGGCAGTGCCGATGGCTACCGGAACCGTCTGGACAGTATCTTCGAGCCGACACTGGTAGACGTACTCAACGCCAACTGCCTGCAGGTGGAGCACCGCTATTTCGGATGGTCGCTGCCTGAGGGATTCACCAACAAGTGGAACTACCTGACGGCCAAGCAGAATTCTGCCGACC
>Ga0247611_10005589_pt1 | contig 16540 bp, 7 predicted proteins | sample 177DNAGHGhighgp2_FD_192422 | JGI IMG/M metagenome (GOLD analysis project Ga0247611, IMG submission 192422) | Sheep rumen microbial communities from Palmerston North, Manawatu-Wanganui, New Zealand - 1770 DNA GHGhigh gp2 | ecosystem: Host-associated > Mammals > Digestive system > Stomach > Rumen ... | reverse complement strand
GGCATACGAACCAGAAAAGCAATAGCCCCACCTCATTTTTTTTGTCGGAATCGTAACCGTACATTCGAATTTTCTCGATGGTCCCACGTGGATTTCAAGGCCGAAAATCACGCCGAACATGCGGTCAAGATTGGGGACGGACCGTTTGTCACGCCCCACAAAGGCAACATTTCCGTTTTCTGAAACAACGACCACCGGAAACTTGTCGTACGCAATGCCGTCAAAACAGGTCACATTCCAGACCTCAGCAATAGACGCTTTGACATAAAAAAACAATACCGATTCACACCTAAAGGCATCCAAAGGCGCAATAAGCTTCACTTTTCCGTCGTAAATACGACACTGGGAGTGCTCGTTTTTTAGGATTTCCGCAGTCTTGCTCGACGGGATAACCTTTAGACCACACGCGCTCCCATTAAAGTATTCATGACAAAGCGATACATCTACAACTTTAGTGTTTTGCATCCCAACACATTTATACATACATATTTATATGTATTCTTACCCTTAATAGAATTTACAGTTTGAGCGGAATATAATTTCAAGTCACACTTTTAGCAAATTGTAAAATAAATTTTTCTATTTTATCTTAGAAAATAGAGTTTATATACACATTGTTAACAAAAAAATTCAGAACAAGCGATTTTATTTCAAATTTTATGCAAAATACCTAAAAAAAATTTTTCATAAAAAATTTCCATTAGGTTATTGCCAAATAGACCTTATCCGAATTATATTGTGAGAAAATATTTTAGTTTTAAAACAGAATACAATACACCTCAAACATAATGCTGCACGGACCTGAAAAAGGACTCATCCCCTGATTCACGATTCTTGCAGCATTCTTTTTATGCAAAATGAGGATAAAATGCAGCGAAATTAAGCGCTCACGCTCAATTCGCTAACAGCAAGGGCAGGAACCTTGTACATAGCGAACGGATCGCGGTACTCGTTACCGACTGCCACGATGTTCTTGAGGATGTCGAAGAAGTTCCCGCTAAGCGTCACGCCATCGACCGGATGTTGTATAGAACCGTTCTCGCACCAGAAGCCGTGAGCACCGATGCTGAGTTCGCCGCTCACAGGATTGCAGCCAGAATTGCCTTCCAGGCGCACGACAAGCAAACACTTCGGGAAAAGCTTTAGAAGTTCCTCGGTCGTCATCGTTCCCGGCGGCACAAGCATGTTGTAGAAGCTCGTGGACATTTTGCTACCAAAGCTGCGGGCGCCGCTGCCGGTCGTTTCGCGTTTGGCCTTGGATGCCGTTTCGAGGTTGTAAAGGGCAGAATTGAAGACTCCGTTTTCGACCACCTTGACTCGCCTTGTCGCGCAACCTTCGGAGTCGAAGTAGAACTTGTGTTCGAACATTTCGCCGACCGGGTCGTTCCAGAGAGAGAACACGTCGCTTGCAATCTTTTCGCCCTCCTTGCCATCAAGTCGAGACTGGCCTTTCTGCATGGTTTCGGCGAAGAACGGCTGGTTGTACATGCCTAGGAAGCGTGCCGAGATGCGTTCCGAAAGGATTACAGGAATCTTTCCGCCTTCGATTTTCTGGGCGCCAAAGAGTTCCGTAGCGTATTCGGCAGTCTTGCTTGCGATTTCTTCGACCGTAAATTCGTTCCAGTCGCGGCCGTTCTTTACAAAGTTGCCAAGTTTCTTGATGCCACCCCGGCTTGCCACGGCTCCAGCACCCGCAGAAGCGCAATTCGAGCGGGCTTCATAGAAAAGCCCCGTATTATTTGCAACGATTGAATACTCTTTTTCGATATCGCCACCGAGATACGGGATGTTCTCGATTTCCTTGGACTTCGCAAACGTTGCCTTTTCGAGTTCGATGCAGAAGTTCTTCATCGTCGAAAGGTCCAACGATTCCAACGCCGGATTGTAGTTCGGTTCACCCTTCGGGAGTTCTACAGCCTTGGGAAGCGTAATGTCGATTTTTTCGGTCCACTGCGTGTGGCAAAGAGCGTCCTTCAGCGTCTGGCGGAGCGCTTCGTCAGTAAGGCGTTCCGTGTGCGCATAACCCGGGCGTCCGTCCTTGATGACGCGAACACCAAGCCCGACGGAATCCGATATTTCCGTATTCTGCACCTGTCCCTGGAAAACAGAAAGCCCTTCGGAATGCGCATTGGAAGCGATAACATCGAACTGTTCGGCTTCGCCTTTGGCGAGGTCGCACATGAAATAGACTGCATCTTTAATATTCATATCGCAAAATCAAAATTTTAATTATTTACAAGTCAAGTATACAAAAATAGAGTATGGAGATTCCCGGTCAAGCCGGGAATGACAGCGCGAAATGTCATCCTGAACGTAGTGAAGGATCCAGTGATTGATCCGCTCAAGAATGGACTGGATTCCTCAGGGCTACGCCCTTCGGAATGACGATGCACAAAGGCGATACCGCATGACGTCATGCGAATTGTCACCCCGGCCAGAGCCTGTCCCGGATTTATTCCGGGATGCCGGGGTCGGCTGAAACATTCTTTATTTCGCAGCCTTGCTTTTGCGTTCGAGCATTTTCCAGTAGGCGGCGGGGCTCCCGGTCACGGATTCAAGCGCATTCGCGATTTCGGTCGAGATGCTGATTTCACCTGCAATCAACTGGTCGAGCATTTCTACAGAAACGCCCACCCTGCGGGCAAATTCCGGCTTGTCGATTTTAAGCCATTCAATTCCTTCGAGAATCGCCTGTCCCGGCGTTGGGGTTCCATGTCTTGGCATAATTTTTTAGTGGTTAGTAAACAGTGGTTAGTGGTTAGGGGTTAGGTTTTAAAACGTCATTCTGAGCCATTTGATGGCGAAGAATCCAGTGAGCTTTACTGGATCCTTCCACCTACGGTGTCAGGATGACCAAAGCATTAGAATTTCACATTCTTTCGTCTTTCCTCTAAAACTCCACGTCCTTCCAGCCTTCGGCGCCGAAGCGGAGGTCGCGTTCGACGAATTCCCAGATGAGGAGCTTTTTGCCCTTGAGCACACTCGCCTTGCGGGCAAGCTTTTCACGGACGAGCGTCGAGGCGCCGCCATCGCTTACGATGGATGCGACCGGGCGATTCATGTTCTTCGCGAAATGCGCAATCCAACCGGCGTTCACCGGTGAATCCGTCTGGTAAATGCGGCTGAAGCTGTCGCCGAGAATCAAGATTTCGGACTTGCGGAAATCGTCCTTGAAGGGGGTGATTGTAGTGTCGTAAAGCACGGTGTCTGGTTCACAAAGCGCGGACTGAGCCGTAAAGCAAGAATCGTTCTTTTTGCAAGCATTCTTAGCAGCAGCAACGCAAGCAGTATCCATCGGGAGTTTTTCGGTGCGTTCCTTGATATTCTGTTGCGAAACAACGTGTCCCGTCACTTTCTGTACCTTGAACACATTGAACTTGTTAAGCCCACTCATCTCGCCCACGTCGCCCATACGGTCTGCAACAGAATCAGATGCGACAAAGCTCACCGGATAGCTACCGTCTGCATTTTTTTGAACGTTCTTCAGCTTAATTTTTCCATTCGCTTCCAAACGCTTCACGGCGGCAGCGATTTCACGAGCAGCAAGTTCAGCACCGCGCGGAGTCCAGTGCGTATCGTCGTTCAGGTAGAGCGCACCTTCAATGGAATCGCGAGACTTCGCCGCCAACAGCGGTGTATATAAATCCACCGTGTTAAAGCCAGCTCGCGTGAGCGAATCCAATATTTTCTTGCCATGCGACTGGAGCCCGGCAGCATTTTCCCCCGCGGCAGTTCCGGCGGCATCCGAATTCTTGCCAGTCAATCGTTCCGTATAAATGCTCGGTTTGCCCGGAGTCACCACCACCAAGAGTTCCACGCCCTTCGCCTTGAGCTGGTCGCGGAACCTTTCAATCGCCTTCACCGGATTATCGAGCTTTGCACTGCGCACATCCAGCGGAGACGGCTGCACCAGGAATTCCACATCCTGGCGGTAGAAAAGCCAACGGTCGGAAGCCGCGGCGGTATCGCGTCCACAGCCCGCACCGATGCAATCGCCAGCAGCACCGAGCACCACCTTCTCGCCCGGATCGCTAAAGATGTTCCACACCGCAAGCTGATACTTGGGGCGCAGCGAGAGCACAATAGCGCTCTCGTCATCAATCTTATTTTCAAAAGCACGCAAATAGCGGCTCGTCCAAACGCCGTAATGCTTCACGTCCAAGAACGCACGCCACAACGACACATGCCCAAGGTCCGCCACAAGCGACTTGATGCAAGAATCCGCCTGCGGGAACGATTCCGGTTCGTCCTCCAGCTTCGAGAGGAGCGTATCCGCCAACTTGAGACTCTTGAAACGAACTTCAGCGGTATCAAGTTCGGCATACGTATTCACCGAAAGCACCGCCGCTTCCAAGTCCGAAAGCGCAGAAACCACAGGTTCCAACGCATCAGCCGCCTCTGCACCCGCAGCAATCGCCTCGCGAGCCGCACGCCACTTGACATCCAGCGAGTCCGCAACCGCGGCGACCTTTTTCTCGCGCACAATCGGAGTGTAAACCACGTCCTTGAAAATATCAAATGGCTGGAAACGCTTTTCGCCACGCAAGTCGGCAACAGCCTGCACGCCAAACGGGAGCAACAACAAAATCGAAAAAATAACGACAGGGATAATGTATTTCTTATTCACGGGAGATAAGATAGAATTTTGTCGCTTAGCGGCAGGTCACTACTCTTTGCCAACGGTTTTAATTTCGGTCCACTTGGCGTTATTGCCGATGTTGCGGATTAAGCGGAAAGCGCTGGAACAACCATCATAATAATTGGAAGAGATGTAATCGTAGGAAATATACCTCCAATCGGAATGAGCATCACCTTCTTTCAAATAAGAGGGGCAAATGACATTGTCAGCGCATGCCCCGCTCCTGCCTAAAAATATTTTACAAAGAATTCTTGGGACAAATGACCGAAAAATGCGTGTTAATAGTATAGGGACCAAATTATACCCATCCCCTAAAGGAATGTAAATGACCGGAAATAATACGACTTCAGAAAAGAAAGCCTACTACATCGTCACGAACGCGCAGGGAGAAGAATTCTTACTCCCGTATTACAGTGAAACGTTCCGTGTGCTGATGGATGACAAGGACACCATACGCGATATGCTCAACTGCTTGCTTGGGCTTGACCACGACCATGAAATCATTGATCTCGACTACGAGTTCGAAAAGCCCATTGACGTTTTCATGCCGGAAGATGATTCCGCACGCCTTGACGTGTGGGTAACCACCAAGGATCACCGTTATTTTAATATTGAGTTGCAAAATAGGAGCCATCCATTCTTTCTTGACCGTCTCCAACTCTACAATTCCTATCAAACGTTACGAGGCAAGTACGAGTATAACCGCTCGATGTATTTTAAATTGATGGACGAAAAGGAGCGTAAGGTCCATTTCTATGAACTTCCCGAAACGGTATCCATCTGGCTTTGTAATTTCTCGATTCTCAAGTCAAAGGAAATTTTTAAGGATACCTGGACGGTCTATAGCGAGGACGAAGTTCACCATAGCGACTCAACACATCGGGTTCTTCCTGTTTTCACAAAAAATAAGTATATTATGGTTGACTTGCCGAACTTTAAGAGGATTCGCAAGAACGTCAGTTCACGTGAGGACTACTGGCTGAAGCTCTTGTCTCAAGGCCCTCTTGAAGTTCCCGAATCGAAGGACCCTATCTTTAGGGACGCGCTCAACCGTTTGCGCGTAAGCCGCATAAGCCCTGAACTGCTTAAAGCCTTGGAGGAACATATGTTCGACAAACACGCTGATGAAGCTATCGAAGCCGAAATTTGGCTCAAAGCAGAAGCTAAAGGGCGAGAACAAGAACGTGAAGAAAATAAAGTCGATACAGAAGCCGTTCTGCGAGCCAAGGGTCTTTCTGAATCGTTGATTACTGAAATACAATCCGAGCTTGAAGCCCTTCGACAAAATCGTCACGTAGAGAAATGAACTTCTTTTCGCCCGCTTCAGCGTAGCAATTTCACTAAGCGGGGCTGTTTCGCTACTCAGAATTGGACTGCAATTCGGTGAAAGTTTTTAGAAAAGTGAAAACATATGTTCGATAAACACGCTGACGAAGCAATCGAAGCCGAAATTTGGCTTAAAGCAGAAGCTAAAGGTGCTGCCGACGAACGTGCAAAAAACGAAGTTGCAAATGCTGCTCGCGACAAGAAAATTGCCGAGTATCTTCGTTCGATAGGCGTTTCGGAAGACGGCGTTGCCAAGGCACTTTCTATCAAATAACAGAGAGTCCACCCTGAAGTGCGTATAAAAAGAGGCCGTTGGGCCTCTTTTTGCTTTGCGTGGCGCCCTACAACAATCTGCACATGCGAGCAATTACCTAAAATCCCTCAAATTGTGCATTTTGTCGCCATAAGCGCCCAAAAACATTTTCAAAAAATGAAAAAAAGCTAAATTTGGCACACTATGAATACTTCATTGAACGATTTATGGGTTGGGGTCGATGTTGGCTCCACCACCGTGAAAATTGCTGTAGTCGATCCCGAGACATCTAAGCTTTTGCATTATACTTATCAGCGCCACAATGCCATGCAGGCGCAAAAAGTCCATGAGGTGTTGCGCGAGGCGCACGCACTTTTCCCGGGCAAGAACTTCAGGGTCGCTTTCTGCGGTAGCGGCGGTCAGCCGTTTGCCGAAGCTACGCACGCCTTTTTTGTACAAGAAGTAGTCGCAAACGCACTTGCCGTACGTGCCACTTATCCCGAATCCAGAGTCGCCATAGAACTCGGCGGCCAAGATGCCAAAGTTGTCTTCTTCGAAAAAGACAAGACCACCGGTAAGCTCATCGCCTCCGACATGCGCATGAACGGTGTTTGCGCTGGCGGTACGGGTGCATTTATCGACCAGGTGGCGGAACTCCTCCGCATCAAGACTGAAGTATTCGAAAGCTACGCCAAGCGTGGCCAGAAGGTTTATGAAATTTCGGGCCGTTGCGGCGTGTTCGCCAAGACGGACATCCAGCCGATGCTCAACAACGGCATCGCCAAAGAAGATATCGCGCTTTCGAGTTTCCACGCCATCGCAAAGCAGACCATCGGCGGCCTCGCCCAGGGCATGGAAATCAAGCCGCCTGTCATTTTCGAAGGTGGCCCGTTGACGTTCAACCCGACTCTCGTTCGCGCATTCAAGGAACGCTTGGGCATCTCTGACGAACAGGCGATTGTCCCGGAACATTCCGAAGTGCTCGTCGCCATGGGCGCCGCACTCGCTAACGGTTCCATGTTCGCGAACCAGGAATGCATGTACCGCGAAGAGGGTTCGCTCGACGCACTCGTCCACTTTAGCGAAACTCGCCAGGCCGAAAACAAGGCCAAGGCCGCATCCGATCTTTTCTTCAAGAACGAAGCCGAATACAAGCTGTTCCTCGAAGAACACAAGATGGCGGACAACCATTATCCGCAGCCGCCTTCCGGTTCGACCATCAACGCCTACTTGGGCATTGACGCCGGTTCTACAACCACGAAGTTCGTGCTTCTCGACGAAAACGAAAAGGTCATCGACGGATTCTATGCCAGCAACGACGGTGAACCGCTCGCCGTGTTGAAGCGCGCCATGGTGGACCTCGCCGACCGTTACGAAGAGTACGGCGTGAAGCTCAACATCTTGGGCGTGGGTACAACCGGTTACGGCGAACAACTTTTCGCAAAGGCCGTCCACGCCGACTACCACACGGTAGAAACGGTCGCCCACGCGAACGCCGCCCAGCGCCTCTGCCCCGACGTGAGCTTCATCCTCGACATCGGCGGCCAGGACATGAAGGCCATCTCCGTACAAGACGGTGTCGTCACCGGCATCATCCTGAACGAGGCCTGCTCCTCGGGTTGCGGTTCGTTCATCGAAACTTACGCCCGCAGCCTCGGCATCCCGATGGAAAAGATTGCGGACATGGCGTTCAATTCCAAGAGTCCGTCCCAGCTCGGAAGCCGCTGCACCGTGTTCATGAACAGTTCCATCATCACGGAACAGCGCGACGGCAAGCAGCCCGAAGACATCATCGCGGGTATCTGCCGCTCCATCATCAACAACGTTTTCACGAAGGTCATCCGCATCCGCAACCTCAACACGCTCGGCAAGAAGGTCGTGGTGCAGGGCGGTACGTTCAAGAATAACGCCGTTCTCCGCGCCTTCGAACAATATACGGGCCTCAAGGCCATCCGTCCGGAACGCCCGGGCGAAATGGGCGCTATCGGTATCGCGCTCCTTACGAAGAAATTCATGGAAGAAAAGCGCAAGACCGACCCGGAACTCAAAAGCAAGTTTATCGGCCTCGAAGCAATGCGCACCTTCAGCTGGCACAACCAGCCGGGACAGCTTTGCCAGTACTGCACCAACCACTGCTCCCGCACCATCGTCACCTTTAGCGATGGCCAGAGCTTTGTCACAGGCAACCGCTGCGAACGCGGTGAAGTCACCGCCGACCCGAACGATCCGGCCACCAAGAAGCTCATTGCCGAAATCAACAAGAAAATGCAGTCCGTGCCGGACATGATCAAGCGCACGAACCAGCTTTTGGTCAAGGACTACGCCCCGCAAATTCTCCTGCCGCAGAACGGAAAGACCATCGGCATCCCGCGCGTCCTCGAATTCTGGAACAGCCTCCCCTACTGGAAAGCGTTCTTCACATCTCTCGGCTATACGGTCGTCGTGAGCCGCCAGAGCGACTACAAGATGTTTGAAGCCGGGCTCCACAGCGTGCCGTCAGATACAGTCTGCTTCCCCGCCAAGCTCGTCCACGGCCATGTGCTCAGCCTCATCGACAAGAAAGTCGATAGGATTTTCTTCCCGATGATGATTTCGCTCCCCAGCGACCACACCAAGTTTAATGCCACGACGGTCTGCCCTGTCGTACAAGGTTATCCGAACATTTGCCAGAATACGGACGAACCAGAAAAGAATTACGGTGTCCCGATGGACCAGCCGATTTTCCACTGGGCAAACACGAAACTCCGCCGAAGCCAGACTATCGACTGGTTCCACGACAACTGGAACATCGACAGAAAGACTTTGGACAAGGCAGTCACCGAAGGCGAAAAGGCTCTTAACAATTACCGCACCACGCTCCTCGAAGAAGGCCAAAAGATTCTCGACGAAGTGAAGGCAAAAGACAGTTTTGCCGTGGTGATTGCGGGCCGTCCCTACCACGCCGACATGCTCATCAACCACAACATTGCAAGCCATTTCACGGCGATGGGCATCCCGGTTCTGACAACAGAATCGCTCCCGGGCGTGTATGACCAGGACGTTCCGAGCCACACCCGCATGGAAATGAAAAATACATTCCACTTGCGTATGTTGGGCGCCACGATGATTGCGTCGAGAGACCCGAACGTGGAACTTGCACAGATTGTGAGCTTCGGTTGCGGTCACGACGCCGTGTTGACCGACGAAATGATGCGCATGATGCACCGCGATTCTAACAAAGAAATGCTCATGCTTAAGCTCGACGAAGGTGACGCCCGCGGCCCGGTCGGCATCCGCATCAAGAGCTTTATCGAAACCGTGAAGGCCCGCCGCGCAGCAAACTTGCCCGATAAGCCGCCTTCAAACGAACCGCAATTCCACACACCGTTCTTGGCAAGCGACAAGACAAAGCGCATCATCTTGACGCCGAACCTCTCGCCCGCTTTTGCCATTCTCGCCAGTTCCTATATCCAGGGCAAGGGCTACCTCTCGGATTACCTCCCGGTTGCAGACAAACGCGCTATTGAACTCGGCAAGAAGTACGTGCACAACGACATCTGCTTCCCCTGCCAAATCAACATCGGCGAATGCCTCAAATGGCTCGAAGAACACCCGAACGTTCCGCAAACCGAAGTTTCGATGTGCCTTGCCAAGAACTGCGAAAACTGCCGCGCCGTGCAGTATTCCGTACTTGGCCGTAAAGCGCTTGACGAAGCCGGCTACAAGGACGTTTCCATTATCACTACGGGCCTCGACACCACCGGTATGCATCCGGGATTCCAGCTCGGGCTTGACTTCCGCCTCCATGTGCTCTGGGGTCTCGTCTTCATGGACGCCATCGAAACGATGTACCGCGCACTCCGCCCCTACGAAATCAACAAGGGCGACACCAAGAAGATTTACTCCAAGTGGATGCCGGAACTGATGAAGACAGCTGCGACACTCAAGAAAACCGAAATCGGCACGCCAAAGCGCCTCGTCGAGATGTTGCGCACCTGCATCGAAGAATTCAACAAGGTCGAAATCACGGAAAGCCGCCAGAAGGGCATCCGCAAGCCGCGCGTTGCCGTGCTTGGCGAAATTCTCATGAACTTCCACCCAAGCGCAAACGGTCACATCGAGGACTATCTCATGGACAACGGCATGGAAGTTTATCTGAACGGCATGACCGACTTCTTCCGAGTCGATGAAGTTGTCCGCAGGGAAAAACTCAAGCGCGGATTCTCGGCCAACCCGATTAGCGACCGACTCGAAGGCGGTGTCACATCAAGGCTTTTCGCCCACGCCGCAGAAACCGTCAAGAAGACAATGCAGTCGTTCAAGCTGTATGAACATCACGCCGACTGCTTCGAGCTCGTGAACTACCTCGATGGCATTATCGACCCGACGTACAACACGGGCGAAGGCTGGCTCATCCCGGCAGAAATTCTGTACAACTCCAAGCACGGCATCAACAGCTTCATCATTGTGCAGCCGTTTGCCTGCCTCGCAAACCACATCAGTGGCCGAGGCCTCACGAAGGCCGTGAAGGAACGTTGTCCGCACGTGCAAATCCTGAGTCTCGACTACGATCCAGATACCAGTTTCGCAAACATCGAGAACCGCTTGCAGATGCTCATCATCAACGCCCGCGAACTCGAACGTGCGAATAAGGTAAGGCCATAGGCATTGAGCAGTAGGAAGTAGAAAGTTACAAGTAACGCAAAACGTCATTCCGGCCTTGAGCCGGAATCTCCTCTAGCAAAATCAGCTCGCTGTAAGGCGGGCTTTTTGTTTTCTCCCCTACATACAAAAAGACTTCCTCTTTCGAGGAAGCCCTTTTCACTTTGACATTAAATCGTTAGCGCATTAGCGGACTGCAACGCGCTTCGTCGCGAGGACCTTGCGGCCTTCGGCGAGGCGAACAATCACAGCACCCTTGCCCGCAAACTTCGACATATCCATGCTCATGGAAGCACCGTAGAATGTTTCGGAGAGGAGCATGTTACCGCGAACATCGAATACCTTCACAGACTTAGTGCCATTGGAGGTCGTAGTAATGTTCAGAGTGTTGTTCACGATAGCCATGTTGGCCTTGACTTCGGCGGCAGTAACGACACGCGTCGTGCCATTGTCGCGGCCAAGAGCCTTCTTAACAAAAGTGGCATCGCACGGCGTTTCGACCCACCACCATGTCTGGGTGGCTTCTTCGTTAATCCACTGCGGAACGCCTTCACGAACGCGATTCGGATTCATGGTGTAGCACTTGCCAGCGGCCATTTGTCTTAAGCCGGAGTTGTAGCAGTTCTTGTCGTAATTGCCTTTGCCGTTCACAAAAGCGATGCAAGCAGACACGACGATTTCGCTAGAGCTGGAGGATTGCACGCTGGAGCTGGATTCAACAGAGCTGGAGGATGCAACGCTAGAGCTAGAAGCGACAGAACTGGAGGATGCAACGCTAGAGCTGGATTCAACAGAACTGGAGGATGCAACGCTAGAGCTAGAAGCAACCACTTCACCGCAAGACGTTTCAACCCACCACCAAGTTTGGTTGGCTTCTTCGTTAATCCACTGCGGAACACCTTCACGAACGCGATTCGGATTCATGGTGTAGCACTTGCCGGCAGCCATATTCCTCAAACCATCGTTGTAGCAGTTCTTGTCGTAGCCGCCAGTGCCGTTCTTGAACTTGATGCACTTCGAAACGACAACAGCGCTGGAGCTGGATGCAACTGAGCTAGAGGAAGCAACGCTGGAGCTAGAAGCAACTGAGCTAGAGGAAGCAACGCTGGAGCTAGAAGCGACAGAGCTGGAAGAAGCAACGCTAGAGCTAGAAGCGACAGAACTGGAGGATGCAACGCTAGAGCTAGAAGCGACAGAACTGGAAGATGCAACGCTAGAGCTAGAAGCAACCACTTCACCGCAAGACGTTTCGACCCACCACCAAGTCTGAGAGGCTTCTTCGTTAATCCACTGCGGAACGCCTTCCCTAACGCGATTCGGATTCATGGTGTAGCACTTGCCGGCAGCCATATTCCTCAAACCATCGTTGTAGCAGTTCTTATCGTAGCCACCCTTGCCGTTCACGAACTTGATGCACTTAGAAACGACAACAGCGCTGGAGCTGGATGCAACTGAACTGGAGGAAACAACGCTGGAGCTAGAAGCGACAGAGCTGGAAGATGCAACGCTGGAGCTAGAAGATTCAACACTGGAGCTAGAAGCGACAGAGCTGGAGGATGCAACGCTAGAGCTAGAAACGACAACTTCACCGCAAGACGTTTCAACCCACCACCAAGTTTGGTTAGCTTCTTCGTTGATCCACTGCGGAACGCCTTCCTTAACGCGATTCGGATTCATGGTGTAGCACTTGCCAGCAGCCATGTTCCTCAAACCATCGTTGTAGCAGTTCTTATCGTAGCCACCCTTGCCGTTCACAAACTTGATGCACTTAGAAACAACAACCTGGCTGGAACTAGAAGCAACGGAGCTAGAGGAAGCAACGCTGGAGCTAGAAGCAACGGAGCTGGAAGATGCAACGCTAGAGCTAGAAGCGACAGAACTGGAAGAAGCAACGCTGGAGCTAGATCCGACAATCACTGCATTCATGTCAACATTAAACGTAACATACTCCTGATCTACGAATTCGGTTATATCCGTAAGTGCAACATTCCTATTGCTCCCATCCCAAAAAACAAATTTGTTGAATTCGGTTACATTGCTATGTCCAGGGAACGCAGTCTCATACGGATTCACATCATAATAATTGCGCTCCGCATCATAAGTTTCAGGTACGGACTCGACAAGGTCCACTCGCATGTGATTCGCATCATTATTTACACGATAGGTATCCCAATAATACTTGTCATAATCAATATGCCATATCAGCATTCCTGAAGTGTATAAAGAGGAATCCCATCCCTTCTTAGACCGATACTCCAACAAATAGTAATCATTCGATTTACTCCCATGAGAAACACGATAAGCCACATTTTTCTCAAGTTTTTCGAGGCGCACAGGCCCTTCGCTAAGTTCCGTTGGCGTGAGCCAGCCCATACGCATCCGTTCATGAGTAGCATAAAGTGGAGGATTACCGCCCTGATGTCTTTCATAATTAGGCAAACCATTGTGCGAACCTATATCCATAACATCCCACACACCGGGCGTATTACGCCTATGCCCACCATCTGTAACATACAAATCAGGCAACCCCATAGCATGGCTAAATTCATGAACGATAACGCCGATACCTTCCAACAGCGTCGTAGAATTATTATAGCTATATGCAGAGCTACTTATTTCATTAGCACAGGCATACCTGTAAGCTTTTACTCCGTTACCCAAATCTTTATTGTCTAAAGAATTCATGTGTCCCCATATCGCCTCGGGCACACCAGAACCATTTGAGCTTACACCCGCAAAAATCATACATATATACTCGATACCACTATGACCATTTTCGACATATGAAGAAAAGTCAACTTCATTTCTACTTTTAAGAATATCCAAAGCCTCGCTCAGGGCACTCATTGCACCGTCGGGATTTCTATCACTTCTTCCCTTTGTTCCGTAATTAGCTCGCGTTCCAGAAACAGTTATAGGGCCATAGACATCAAAGGTCGGGCGAAATTTTCCATTGGAGCTTTTTATAAAATAATCCCTAACGCTACCGGCATTATAATTTTCGTTATACCCTTCCTTATTAAAGAAATCTGTAAATTGGGACTTGGGGTCTGCGTTCAAAAATTTCACATCGGAGAACTGCACTAGAACAACAAGTACACGGACATTCCTTACTTCTGAATTTTCCGCAGCCCGCTGAATCGTAGATTTTGCAAGTCTCGGAATATTATATTCGGGCATTTCTACAACAGGAGCAGGAGCTGCAGCCTTAAGATTCCTATAAACCAAATTTTGATTAACGCCGGAAAGGAACAGCCTATCCGCATCGCTGCGTTCCCAAGCATTGCGGGCGTAAATCCCCGAAGAATTTCCATTTTCATCAGCATAGGCATAAAAGCCTAGCGCGTCCTTTTGCAGAATGTAGCCATCCGATGTTTCAAGAATATGAAACCACTCATTGCCCTCTTGCCGTACCTCAAGGACTGTTCCGTCAGGCTGTTTCACCGGAAACGTGACGGAACTGGCAGGGTCCGCAAAACATTGGGCTGCCAAGAACAACAACAGCAACATGATCTGAATCATTTTCATTTTTCTCCTCCGCTTTTTTTAAGATTATTGTAGCGATATTTTATTTTGCGGACAAATATAATTTTGTTTTCAAATTATTTCAAGGCCATTTAAACGTTTTTTGGCCTCTTTGCCGCCAATTAATTAATCAAAAGCGCCTCCACAAAAAAAAGCCCCCTCGTTAGAGGGAGCCCTTTTTCACGAATTAAATTAACTCGTTAGCGCATTAGCGAACCGCAACACGCTTCGTAGCGAGGACCTTGCGGCCTTCGGAGAGGCGAACAATCACAGCACCCTTGCCCGCAAACTTCGACATATCCATGCTCATGGAAGCACCGGAGAATGTTTCAGAGAGGAGCATGTTACCGCGAACATCGAAGACCTTCACAGACTTCATGCCGTTGGAGGTCGTTGCAATGTTCAGGGAGTTGTTCACGACAGCCATGTTAGCCTTGACTTCGGCGGCAGCAACGACACGCGTCGTGCCATTGTCGCGGCCAATAGCCTTCTTAACAATAGTGGCATCGCACGGAGTTTCGACCCACCACCATGTCTGGGAAGCTTCTTCGTTGATCCACTGCGGAACGCCTTCCTTAACACGATCCGGATTCATGGTATAGCACTTGCCTTCTGCCATGCCTCTCAAACCGGAGTTGTAGCAATTCTTGTCGTAATTGCCTTCGCCGTTCTTGAACGCGATGCAAGCAGACACGACAATTTCGCTAGAGCTGGATTCCGGTTCAACACTGGAGCTAGAAACCGGCGTTTCGCTAGAGCTGGATTCAACAACAACTTCGCTGGAGCTGGATTCGACGACGACTTCGCTAGAGCTGGATTCCGGTTCAACACTGGAGCTGGAAACGACAACTTCACCGCAAGACGTTTCGACCCACCACCAAGTCTGGGTCGCAATTTCGTTAATCCAAACAGGATTTTCGTTGGCACGTGCCGGGTTCATGGTGTAGCACTTGCCTTCTGCCATTTCCTTGAGGCCGGAGTTGTAGCAGTTTTCACCATAGTGACCCTTGCCGTTCACGAAAGCGATGCACTTGGAAACGACGACTTCGCTAGAGCTAGATTCGACGACTTCGCTAGAGCTAGATTCGACGACTTCGCTAGAGCTAGATTCGACGACTTCGCTAGAGCTGGATTCAACAGAGCTGGAGGATTCTTCGCTGGAGCTGGATTCAACAGAGCTGGAGGATTCCTCGCTAGAGCTGGATTCAACGACGACTTCGCTGGAGCTGGATTCGACAACGATTTCGCTGGAGCTAGATTCGACGACTTCGCTGGAGCTGGATTCGACGACGACTTCGCTGGAGCTGGATTCCGGTTCAACACTGGAACTGGAAACAACCACTTCACCGCAAGACGTTTCGACCCACCACCAAGTCTGGGTCGCAATTTCGTTAATCCAAACAGGATTTTCGTTGGCACGAGCCGGGTTCATGGTGTAGCACTTGCCTTCTGCCATTTCCTTGAGGCCGGAATTGTAGCAGTTTTCACCATAGTGACCCTTGCCGTTCACGAAAGCGATGCACTTGGAAACGACGACTTCGCTGGAGCTGGAAACCGGCGTTTCGCTAGAGCTGGATTCGACAGAACTAGAAGATTCCACGCTGGAGCTGGAAACTTCTGCAAAGCAAGGAGTTTCGATCCACCAGGACTTGTCCGTCACATCGGTGTGACGGCGGATTCTATCTGAGCGTTCGCCCCTCTTGCTCTCGACCACAGCATAGCACTTGCCAGCAGCCATGTTCGTCAAACCGGACTTATAGCAGTATTGACCAATACCGTGTTGGACACTGCCGAAATCAATGCAGAGTTCAACAGGAGTTTCGCTGGAGCTGGATTCGACAGAGCTGGAGGATTCTTCGCTGGAGCTGGATTCAACAGAGCTGGAGGATTCCTCGCTGGAGCTGGATTCAACAGAGCTGGAGGATTCCTCGCTGGAGCTGGATTCAACAGAGCTGGAGGATTCCTCGCTGGAGCTGGATTCAACAGAGCTAGAGGATTCCACGCTGGAGCTGGAAACTTCAGCACCGCAAGGAGTTTCGACCCACCACCAGGTCTGGGTCGCAATTTCGTTAATCCAAACAGGATTTTCGTTGGCACGAGCCGGGTTCATGGTGTAGCATTTGCCTTCTGCCATTTCCTTGAGGCCGGAATTGTAG
>Ga0247611_10005588_pt1 | contig 16540 bp, 11 predicted proteins | sample 177DNAGHGhighgp2_FD_192422 | JGI IMG/M metagenome (GOLD analysis project Ga0247611, IMG submission 192422) | Sheep rumen microbial communities from Palmerston North, Manawatu-Wanganui, New Zealand - 1770 DNA GHGhigh gp2 | ecosystem: Host-associated > Mammals > Digestive system > Stomach > Rumen... | reverse complement strand
CGTGCTCATGCTAGTCACCGAGTGGAAAGAATTCCGCATGCCTCACATCGACACCCTGCAGCACTGCATGCGTGGCCGCCTCATTCTGGACGGTCGCAATATCCTGGATGGCGATGAACTGAGGGCTACCGGCTTTGAATACCACTGCATCGGGAAGTAAAGGTTTACAGAAACGAGGCTGCGCCATAATTCGCGACTAAAGCTTCAATCGGCCTAACGCCCAAGAAATTAGAATTATTTTTTATTTTAATTTTATTAATAATCTTTGTTCTATTTCTCGAGCGAAGCCCGTTCAAAGACTCTCCAAACACCAATTATGAAGTGGACCCCAAAAGTTTTTTGTCCAACTTTTGGGGTCCATTTCATTATGACACACCCTCATTTTTCGACCTATACATCAGGTCAACCAGAGGGGGAGGAGTTACTTGATCACGACCTTGCGAGAGACATCTTTACCCGATACCAGATAAATGCCAGCGGGCAAGGACAAGCGATGCAATCCAACCGTATCGACTGTCGCAGCCAGCTGGGCATCCATGTTATAGACTTCAAGTTGTCCACCCTCCACGTTATTGATTTCAATCATCCCGTCGATGGGGACAGCAGTCCATTGTGGCCCAAGAGCAACAGTTGAGGCAAGACCGGGATTCAAGATCATATCAATCAGCAGGGTGATATCGGCAATCGAGATGCTTCCATTGGCATCCACATCGGCCGCCTCATTGTTGAACGGGATGGGGTTTTCACCCAGAATGTAATCGACCAGCGCCGACACGTCGGCGATACCCACGTTGCCATCCATGTCCACATCACCTCTCAACACAGGCATAGCGTTGACCGTTCCCTGCACGTCGGCAAACGCACTGGCAGTCCCTGCCGTAGCGGTAACGGTGCCATAATAGTCACCAGTGACAGCGGTGCTAGCCAAGCGGACGTAGAACACTTCCCCATCAGCATCCAGCGACAACGAGTTAGACCAGGTATATTGGTTCAAGCTGAGTTCAAAATTGCCATCTACGCTCAAGGTTATCGCTGTGGTATTATTCTCACTGGTCACTGTGCCTTGTGCAATGGCGGACACGCCATTCTGCACAGCCTCAAGCGGTTCGAGAGCTGTGATGGCAAGAGTGGGTTGTCCCTGCTTGGTGGCCGTCAAGTTGACGGTCACACTCACCTCACTGCTGCTGATGGTCAAGGTTCCCGTGGCGTCGCCTGGTGTGGTCGAGGAATAAGTCACGATCACATTGGCCCCGCTGTTGGCATTGGATGCGGTAACGGTCGACGGTGATACACGAAAACCAGTACCTGTTACACTTAACTTCAGAGCTTGGGTCAACTCGCTCCCCTTGATGGTAACCGACTTACTCACCGATGTCCCCGTCGGGGTGATGGTTCCCACGTTGATTGTCGTGCCACTGGCCGGTGATGTGATCTGAGGATTGGTGACAGGCGTGGGCGTGGTGCCGCCATTGCTGATGATAGCGATATCATCGATGTTCAAGCGCAAACCAGCAGTCTGGGCAATCTTGAAGCGCACATTACCGGTCACATTCAAGTCAAAGCTGTATTGTTGCCATGCAGAGCCAGGAGAGCACGTGCCGGCATTGACCCAAGTTGAGCCACCGTCGGTACTGTATTGCAGCTGCAAGGTGGGTGTTGCGTCACTGCCCCACTTGGCGGCATAGAAGGTAACCTTGCTGGCGCCTCCAGCCACATCCTCATTCATCATGACGAACGAGCCTGTGTTATTGCCAAATCGGCAACTCAGCGCACCATTCCTATTGGTGTCACTATAGATTCCCGCATTAGAGAAATACCATGAGAAAGCGTGTCCCTGTACATTCTGGGTCCAGTATCCGCCCGACGAACACCCCTCCCAGGTCTCCACGGTTTCCTGTCCAGTAGAGCCACCGCCAGTGTTGTAGGAGGCGGTGAGATGAACCACGCTGCTCACTTCGCTGCTACCAATGGTCAGCGTGCCAGTGGCACTGGTGGCGGTTCCGCTATAGGTCACAGTGACCGTTGTTCCACTGTTGGCAGCAGTGGCGGTGATGCTAGCAGGCGAGACACTGAAACCAGTTCCGCTCACTGTCACACTCAATGGCTGGGTCAAGTCAGTGCCCTTGACTGTGATGGACTTGGTCACACCGCTGCCCGCGTTGGTGCCCACATTCACTGTCGACCCGCTGACGGGAGCAGTGAGTGTGGGAGTTGCCGTTCCCCCAGCATTCCACGAGTGGCCTTTCATATTTCCCCAGATGTACTCCACCAGCTCAGGGTTGTCCACAAAGGGGTTGCGGTTGCGCTGCAACGAGTACACTGCATCGTTGCGAGTCGTCTCAAGTGAACTCACCGGGTCATTGCGATGCCAGGCCAGGAGCTGATTGATGGCCCATGTTGTCAGTCCCAGATAGGAACTTGACGTGAACACGACATTTCCAGTGCCGCTCGTGTAGCTGGCCATGCGCATCATGTAGCGCGTGGCAAAGTAGAAATATACTCGCGCAAAGTCGCCCTTGTACTCATCGGCCACCTCAAATACCGTGCCCGAGTATCCACTCGTGGCACAGGAACCCAAGATACCCGTGCCATAGGTTGTCCCTGACCTGGTGTCACCCAACGGATGGTTGCCACGCTTGCTGTTCACAAAGCCGTCCACGGGGAACATGTGATGCAGGTCGGTGTAGGCCGTATCGGTTTCCAAGCCTCCCCACCAGCTGTTGGGGATTGAATGCTCGCGATTGTAGCAGTCCCCCACTGCGCTATAGGTACCGCACCTGTCGGTATTGTAGATGAACTGGGTTGAAGAGTACCGGTCGATAATAATCGATCCATTGCAGTCGGTCTTCTTGAAATCGGTCCACAACTGGTCATAGGATCGCTTGGTGTGCCCCTTGATGATCTTGTGCAGAGCCGTCATGAGTGCCTGGTCGCTCTTGCCTTGAGCATTGTTGTAGTACCCGCTGGGTACCGCAGCCGTCGCCGTCACGCCCACAAGCATCGCAAGCGCCAGCAACAATGAGTGATGAGTCATCTTTTTCATATCCTGTTAATCATTATTGTTTTGATATAGCTGTTCCTGTCAAAAAAAGCGTGCAAATATACAAATTATCCACCATAACGCCCTGATATTGTTAAGACTTCTTTTCAAGAATTCACTCAACAGCACATTTACAGACATCAATCACCTGGCAGATTCCTTCAGGAACCCACCAGGCGACTGGACCATATCGTTTCACATCACACGGTGCCGGTGTCAGGCCTTCCCCTCACCATCCTTGGGGCCAAAAGCGTTCTTCAAGAAATCCTGCACCTTGTCCATCACGCCATCGGCAGCCTTAGCGGCATCATCCAGAGCTTCTTTCGCCTTATCCAGGACGCCTTCCTCACCCTCCTTCGGTTCAAAGGCTTCCTTTGCCTTCTGGCTCAGGTCCTGAGCGACCTCATTGGCGGCAGCGGTGCCCTGCTCGACAAAGTCCTTGGCCTTGTCCATCATTTCTCCGGCAGCGGTTGCACCCTCGCCAAACATTTCCTTGGCCTTGTCCAGCAGGCTGGGCTCTCCCTCCTGTGCTTCAAACATCTGCTTGGCTTTTTCCAGGAAGTCCTGGCTCACCTCGCCGGCAGCCGTTGTTCCCTTGTCCAGCATCTCCTTGAGCTGGTCGAGCACGCCAGCTTCACCCTCCTTACCGCCAAGCATCTCCCTGGCCTTGTCAAAGATGGAGCCATCGCCATCCTTGCCTTCCAGCACGCCTTTGAGCTTGTCAAACACGTTACCCTCGCCCGTGGTGGCTTCATCAAGCATCCCCTTCAATTGGTCAAAGATGCTATTATTCTCATTCTTCATCTCGCTGGCTGCCTGTTCGGCATTCTTCATTTCTTCATCCATAATTATTTAAACCTGAATCTTGAGTTGTTCTCGCCTACTCCCTTTCAAGCGTTTCGGCATTCTCTGCCCCCAAATTTACACATTATTTATTATAACGACATCATTCTAGCCTACATTTTTTGACACAGGGAGCCATTGATTTGGGCCGATTTAACATTTCGGGGTCATTTTTGAACAAAAAAATGGAAGAAAATTTTGGTTTTTCACAATTAATTGTTAATTTTGCCGTTGATTGTTAAAAACAAGTTTTTTCAATTAGAATCATCACTCTCATGAAGAGATCAACAATATGGATATTGACAGTCGTCATGGCGATAGCCCTGCTAGGGTTGCTCGCGATGCAGATTGTGTACATGGAGAAGATGGTGGCGATGCGCAACAGCCAGTTCAGCGAGATTGTCATGCGCAGCCTCTACAGCGTCTCCACCATGCTGGAGCAAAACGAGACAAAGTATTTCCTGGACAAGGACCTAGCCGAGGCCGAGCAGATGTACTCAGGCTCGGGGCAGAATACGTTTGCCCTGCAAGATAGCAAGTCCACTGCAGCCGACTCGATCAGCCTTGCCGACGAGCCTATCAACGTTCGCCCCGCCAACCTCAAGACACTCAAGGACCTGAGTGACAGCTACCAGGACAAGCAAGAGATTCTCAAGGGACAATACCTGTACCAGCGCAGCCTGCTCAACGAGGTCATCCTCACCATCCTGAACCACTCCAGCGACCGTCCCATCCAGGAGCGAGCCGACAGCACAACGGTCGCCACCTATCTGCGCTCGGAGCTGGACTTCAACGGGTTGAATCTACCCTTTGAGTTCGCCATCGTGAACCGCACCAACGGGGTGGTCTATAAGACCAAGGGCTACAGCCCCATGTCCCAGCGCGACATCTACAGCCAGGTGCTGTTCCCCAACGACCCCAAGAACAAGCAGAACACCCTCAACGTCACTTTTCCCAACAAGAGCGACTACATCTTCTCGTCGGTCAAGTTCCTGGTGCCGTCAATCGCCTTTACCTTCCTGCTGCTGGGCGTGTTCCTGTACACCATCTCGCTCGCCTTCAAGCAGAAGAAGCTCAGCGAGATCAAGAACGACTTCATCAACAACATGACTCACGAGTTCAAGACCCCCATCTCGTCGATCTCGATTGCGGCCCAGATGCTCAATGATGACAGTGTGCGCAAGAGCCCCGACATGCTCAAGCACGTGTCAACAGTCATCAACGACGAGACCAAGCGCCTGCGCTTCCAGGTCGAGAAAGTGCTGCAACTCTCGCTGTTTGACCGCAAGACGGCAACCATGCGTCTCGAGGAGGAGGATGCCAACGCGAGCATCTACAGCGTGATCAACACCTTCAAGCTCAAGGTAGAGAAATATGGTGGGCGCATCAACGCCAACCTGGACGCCGAGGATCCCATCATCAACGTGGATCGGATGCACTTCACCAACGTGATTTTCAACCTGCTGGACAATGCCGTCAAGTATCGCCGCGATGACGTGCCTCCCGAGCTCACCGTCACCACCGTCAACCCCGACGAGGATCATATCCAGATCACCGTGCAGGACAACGGCATCGGCATGAAACGTGAGGACCTGAAGAAAATCTTTGAGAAATTCTATCGCGTGTCCACCGGCAACCTGCACGACGTGAAAGGCTTTGGACTGGGTCTTGCCTATGTGAGCAAGATGATTGAGCTGTTTGGCGGCTCGATCAGTGCCGAGAGTGAAATCAACCGTGGATCGAAATTTATTATCACATTACCACTATACAAATAAAAAAAGAAGACAATTATGGAAGACAAACTGAGAATTCTGTTATGCGAGGATGACGAGAACCTGGGCACCCTGACCCGTGAATACCTCGAGGACAAGGGCTACAAGGCCGAACTGTTTGCCGACGGCGAGGCTGGCTACAAGGCCTTCCTGAAGGGCAAGTACGACATCTGCCTGCTCGACGTGATGATGCCCAAGAAGGACGGTTACCAGCTGGCACAGGAGATCCGCGCCGTCAACAGCGACGTGCCCATCATTTTCCTAACAGCCAAGGCACTCAAGGAGGATATCCTGGAGGGCTTCAAGATTGGTGCCGACGACTATATCACCAAGCCCTTCTCGATGGAGGAGCTGGTGCTGCGCATCGAGGCCATCCTGCGCCGCGTCAAGGGCAAGAAGGGCAAGGAAGTGACCGTTTACCGCATCGGCAAGTTCACCTTCGACACCCAGCGTCAGGTACTGTTTACCGAGGATCGCAGCGACAACCTCACCACCAAGGAGAGTGAGCTGCTGAGCTTGCTGTGTGCCCACATGAACGAGATTCTGGAGCGCAACTTTGCCCTCAAGACCATCTGGATTGATGACAACTACTTCAACGCCCGCTCGATGGACGTTTATATCACCAAGCTACGCAAGAAGCTCAAGGATGACCCCACCATCGAGATCATCAACATCCACGGCAAGGGCTACAAGCTCATTGCCCCCGAGGTCGAGGCCGACAAGTAACCAGTCCCATGTGACATTCCACAAAGCCACTAAGCTTTTATATTCAAGGCTACAAGATGCTGAATATAAAAAGTTTAGTGGCTTTGTAACGTTGTATAAGGGCCCTACGCACATGATTGTGGACACCGCTACCGCGCAGCCGCAGTAGTGTCAAAAAATGCGTTAAATCTCTATCGATTCTTGAACTTGTGGAGCCCGTGGCTTGCATCATTGTGGTGAAAATTGTAATTTTGCGGCTCAAAACAACAACATGACCATCAATAACACAATGATATATCTATACCGCTTATACCAATGGTGCATCGTGTCACCCATCATGCTGGTTCTCAGCATCATTACAGCGCTGGTCACGATTGTGGGATGCCTGTTCAATCAGGACTATTGGGGCTACTTCCCAGCCAAGTGGTGGGCCCGTGCCTGGTGCTGGCTTCACCTGGTGCGCATCAAGGTTGTGGGCCGCGAACACGTGGATCATGAGACAAGCTATGTGTTTGTCGCCAATCATCAAGGGGCCTATGACATCTTTTCCATCTACGGATTCCTGGGACACAACTTCAAGTGGATGATGCGCAAGGGCATCACCAACATCCCCCTCATCGGTACCGCCTGCCGCATGGCGGGCCACATCATGGTAGACACCCACAGTGCTCAGGGCCTGCGCGACACCATGGCGGCCGCCAAGAAGAAGCTGCACCATGGCGGCATGTCGATTGTTGTATTCCCCGAGGGGCGCCGCACCGACACGGGCAAGATGGGGCCGTTCAAGAACGGGGCCTTCAAGCTGGCCCTTGAGTTCGGGCTTCCCGTGGTGCCCATCACCATCGACGGCAGCTATCGCGTGATGCCTCGCAGCACGTTTAACGTCACGCCGAGCACCATCACCCTCACCTTTCACCAGCCCATTGAGCACAGCGGGGGCAACGACATTGCCCAGGTAAGCCACCAGTGCCGCGCGGTCATCCAGCAAGACCTGCCAGCCGATCAGCGCGACTAACGCAGCCTCATTATCCTACATTTTTTCACCATAATTGATGATTTTTGGTGCATAAAATCCCATTTTTATGGGTTTTCACGTGAACTTGAGTGGCTGTACCTTTGCATACTCAATATTCACGAAAAATGAAGCATATCACGCACTTTATTGTAACTGTTGTTTTATCCCTGGTGTGCATGGCTGCACTAGCCAGCGAGTCAGGTGTTTATCGCACTGCCATCGTCCTGAAGAACGGCACACAAGAAATCTACCCCGACACGCTGGTCCACCGCTTCAATTATGGCCAGACGCAGATGGGCGGCAAAGTCTCGCACTATCTGGACGTCATTGTTGACGGCAAGCCGGCAAAGAGGATTCCCACCGACAGCATTGTCGAGATCAATTACCGTGAGATGACCCCCTATGAGCACTTTGCCGGTGACTGGTACCTCGTTGCCAGCCCCAACGGTGAGCCCATGCCTGGAACATCCATCATGGTGACTGCTGCCGTGTCGATGCGCTACCATGCCGTGCTACCCGCTCCAGGCTCACCCGACTATGGCCACAAGATTTATTGCCACATCGACTCGATGGCACACCGCAAGGGGTTGAAGTGTGACGCCAGATTCACACTGCTGTATGATTACAACGAGGCTACAGGCAAGGGCACCATCTCGATGGTGCTCGATGACCAGCAGCCCGTGAGCAGTATGCCCTATCCTGGCGATGCATCAACCTATGCCTACTGGGATGCCACCAGCACGTGGTACATGGGCGTTTCATCACAGCATGCCGGCGGCGACACCGGCGGCAGGCACATGTACTTTGTGACCCACAACATCGACACGTGGGAGCTTGAGGGGCACCAGCTGGATTGCCAGTGGACCCTGGCTGACCAGATGGATGACAGTCACGAGTATGCCTTCCCCTCGATCTATGAGATCTGCTGGATAGTGGGGCTGGATATTCCGTTTTCCTATAGTGAGCATGACCTGCTGGGCTACATCGACATCTTTGCCAGCCCGCGGCTGATGCGCCATCCATGGACCAAACCCCTGAGTGAGTAATGAGACTCATTGCCACATTGTGCCTGTTGTGCTGCGCTATAGCCCTGCAGGCCCAGACCACCTTGACCGGCATCGTGACCGATCAGGCCAGCGGGCAGCCCGTGGAGTTTGCCTCGGTGACATTGCAACAGGGCGACCTGTGGTGCATGACCGACAGGCAAGGACAATTCACACTGCACACACAAGCCACCGGGCAGTCACTGCTGCGGGTGACCTGTGTGGGCTATGAGCCACTGGAAACCGTCGTTGACCTGACAGTGTCAACCGACACGTTGCGGCTGGTCATGTACCCGATGAACCTGCAACTGCAACAGGTCATCGTCACGGCACAACGCAAGACCGAAAACGCCACCACAAGCTATCTGATTGACCGACAAGCACTGGATAACCAGCAGATGGTGAACGTGAGCGACATTCTGACACTGTTGCCTGGCGGCAAGACCGTGAACAGCTCGCTCATCAACGACCAACGCATCGCCTTGCGGGCGACAGCAGGCGAGAAAGGCAATGCCGCCTTTGGCACAGCCATCGAGGTAGACGGAGTGCGGCTACAGAACAATGCAGACCTGAACGAGACCACCAGCGCCAGCACACGCTCCATCAGCTCGAGCAATGTCGCCAGTGTCGAGGTCGTTCCAGGCATTCCATCGGTGGAATATGGCGACTTGAGCAACGGCATCGTCAAGGTCAACACCAAGCGTGGCAGGACGCCCTGGGAAGTTTCACTGGCCACCAACCCCTATACCAAACAAGCAGGCGTGAGTAAGGGCTTTGACCTCGCTCGTGGCGTGTTGAACGCATCGCTTGAGCACACCCGCAGCTACAGCAACCTGGCATCTCCTCACACGGCTTACCAGCGCAACGCACTCTCCCTCAATTACAATACCACGACTTCACTGGCCTCGAGCCCTGTGATGGTCAACCTCAAGGTTGAGGGCAACGTGGGCGGCTATAACAACGAGGCCGACCCTGACCTGTTTGCCGACACCTATACCCGCGTGCGTGACCACGTGCTGCGAGCTTCGGCCCGTGCCGACTGGAACACAGGTCGCCGTGGACTGGCCAACTTGTCGTTGCAAGCCGACTTTTCCATTGCCGACAAGCGGCGAGTCACTAACAATAACGCCAACAGCAGCAGCACACTAGCCCAGATACATGCCACCCAGGCTGGCTATTACATGGCCACCGAATATGAACAAGACCCTCAAGCACCCATCATCCTGAGTCCAACAGGCTACTGGTATGTAAAAAGCGTGAATGACAACAAGCCCGTGAGCTTGATGGTCAAGGCCAAAGCCAAATGGAACCAGCAGAGTGAACACATCGTCAACCGCATCATGGCTGGCGCTGAGTGGTCCTCGACAGGCAATCGCGGACGCGGACTGTATTATGAGGACATGCGCTATGCCCCCACATGGCGAGAATACCGATATGATGAATTGCCCTGGATGAACAACGTGGCGATGTATGCCGAGGACCGCTTTACCCTCACCACCAGCCAGCATGGAGGCCAGGTGCAGCTCATGGCAGGCTTGCGAGCCGACGTCACCCACATCAACCAGTCGCAATATGGCACGGTATCGTCTTTATCCCCACGGCTTAATGCGAAATATGTCCTGTGGCAACAGCGCGACGAGTGGTGGATGAGGAGCCTGAGCGCCTACTGCGGCTGGGGGAAAAGCGTCAAGCTTCCCTCGTTTGAAGTGCTCTACCCGCGACCCTCCTACGCCGATAGGCTGGCGTTTGTCCCTGGGTCAACGGCAAGCAACAGCATCTCCTATGCCTACAGTGTCACCCCTTTCAATTCTATGACCAATCCAGAACTCAAGTGGCAGTATGCCCAGCAGCTGGAATTGGGTCTTGAGGCCCATATACCAGTGGCTACCCTGTCGCTGGGAGCCTTCTTCTCTAAGACCTACCGTCCCTATCTGAACACGACAGTGTACACGCCATTCAGCTACTATTTCACCTCACAAGCCGCCCTGGAGAACGATTTCCCCATTGCGACAGCCGACCGCATCTATCATATCGACCGCCACACGGGAGTTGTCACCGTGAGCGACCGCAGTGGCCAGGTGGAGCCTCAAGTGCTGAATGGAGTGACGCGCAACACCTTTAACACAGCGGGTACCACAGTCAACGGCTCGCCCATCTCCCGTTCAGGGCTGGATTGGGTAATCGATTTCGCCCCGATTCAGGCATTGCACACCCGCGTGCGCCTCGACGGCACCTATTATCACTATCACGGCGTGGAGCACACGTTCATCGCCTCGCAGCCCACTGGAGCGCAGTGGATGAGCGACGGTGTGACACCTTATCAGTATGTGGGATACTATCAAGGCACGGCACTGGGTGGTGGTAGCGCAATGGCCACGGTGCCCAATGGCAGCCTATCGGATGTGGTGAATGCCAACATCACCCTGGTCACGCACATTCCCGCTATCCGCCTGGTCATCAGCCTCAGGATCGAGTCAACCCTGTATGACGCACGGCGGTCACTCAGTCAAGGTCAGGGCGGATCCTCCCGCGGATATGCACTGGCTGATGCGGCCGATTACTTCGGCACACCCTATACGGGCGAACAGCGTGACTGCTATGTGGCCTTGTGGCCCGAGTATTACACCACGTGGGACCAGCCCGACGTTGCCGTGCCGTTTGCCGAGCGCTTCACCTGGGCCCGCGACAACGATCCCGCGCTGTTCAACGAGTTGGCCCAGCTGGTGGTCAAGACCAATTACAACTACAACCTCAATCCCGACCGCATCTCGGCTTACCTGTCGGGTAACATCAACATCACCAAGGAGATAGGCGACCACGTCAACATCTCGTTCCTGGCCAACAACTTCTGGAACTCGATGGTGCGGGTCAAGAGCCGTCAAACCGGGTTGCGCAGCACACTCTACAATGGAGGGTACATCCCGCCGTTTTACTATGGCGTGTCGATGCGCGTCAAGCTGTAATGAAGTCATCAAATCGAGAAAAGAAAGACATGAGATTATTGAACAAAAAATATTATCACTGTGCCTTGGCGCTTGTCCTGACGATGACATGCGCGATTGCAACTTCATGCAGCGACAACATCAGCGAGCCCGATGATTATCACACCAGCCAAGTGCTGGTGCGACTGCAGGGCGACCTCTCGGGCAAGGAGGGCATTGCAGTGCGCATGACCGATGACCGTGGCATGATTTACCGCCAGTTGACTGATGCCGATGGGATTGCCGCGTTTCAAGTGCCTGTGGGCATCTATGATATCGTCGTCTCACACGTCACGCAGCCCCATGACGGGTGGCGCACCGTCTATAACGGGTCGGCCAGCAATGTTACCGTCAGGCGCGGCAGCGACAGCGCTGTCACACTCACACTCACGACAGCCACCACAAGTGCCATCATCATCCGTGAGCTCTATGTGGGCGGTTGCCAGCGTGATGACGGCTCGGGCTGGTTCTATCGCGACAAGTATGTCATCATTGCCAACAACAGCGACCAGCGCGTCACGCTGCCAGGGTTGTGCCTTGCCATCGCCACCCCCTACAACAGCTACAGCCTGAACATGAACTATGACGAGAGCGGACACCTCAACTACGAGAACGAGGGCTTTGTGCCCGCCGCCAGCAGCTTCTGGTACTTCCAGGGCGATGAGGTGACCTTTGAGCCCTGGGAGGAAAAGGTGATAGCCCTGAATGGAGCCATCGACCACACCCTCACCTACTCCACCAGCGTCAATCTGGCCCGCCCCGAGTACTACTGCACCTTTGACATCGAGCACTATAACAGCACCAGTGCCTACCCGTCGCCCAGCGAGGTCATTCCAACCAGCCATTACCTCAAGGCGGTAAAATATGGCGACCAGATGGAATCGGCATGGCCGCTGAGCAACACCTCACCTGCCTTTTTCATCTTCACGCCTCCCGATGGGATGACGCCACTGGAGTTTGGCAGCGATGCTACCAACGTGTGGTATGACGAGGGTCGAGCACTGGCCACATTTGCCTGCCGCAAGGTGCCAGTCGAGAATATCCTTGACGGGGTTGAAGTGTTCTCGGCGGCCTGGGACGAGGCCAGCAAGCGCCTCACGTCCAGCGTGGACGTGGGAGCGGTTTACATGACAGCCCGTTATGGACACTCGGTGGAGCGGCGCATCGACCGCGAGGCAAGTGAGCGCATGGGTCACACCGTGTATCTGGATACCAACAACTCAACGACCGACTTTGTGGAACGCGATCAAGCCTCGTTAAGGGATAAATAATACTGACACATCATGAAAAAGGACTTTCCACCGACATATCTACTCACGGCCTTGCTGTTGATGGCCCTATTACCAGCAACGGCCCAGTCATGGCTTGACTATGACCAAGTCCTGGCACAATTTCCCTTGCTGCAATCGAGTAACGTCGCCGCACTCACCACCTATGCTCCCGATGACAGCACCCAACGCCTGCTGGGAGATGCCCGGCTGGGCATGAATGTGGCAAGCGGACATCTTGATGGTGTCGATGTCGCACCCCGTTCCCACTCAGCCCATGCAAGCGTGCGCTCCATATACCGCATGAGCCGTCGTGTGGTGGTGAGAGGTTGCATGGATTACAGCTACCGCTGGGATGACCAGGCCGGGGGATCGGTGTGGATCCATCCCAAGCAGATGCCTTTCAACATCACCGAGACGACCGACTCAACACGGGGCAACGGCAGCCTTGAGACCTATCACCTGAACGGGGCACTGGGGGTGGATGTGGGCCACGGAGTGAGTGTGGGTGGATATTTTGATTACACGACGGCCAGCGGCGCCAAGAGGAAAGACCCGCGGCATGTCAATACGCTCATGGATTGCCAGATTGGTGCGGGTGCGACTTGGCGCATCAGCGACTTCACGCTGGGAGGCCTTTATCAGTTCCACCGCAGCACCGAGGGGCTGAAGTTCAGCACCGCAGGCCGCACCGACCAGGTGTATTACTACCTGATTGACCACGGAGCATTCTTTGGCCGCGAGGAATCGACCGACGGCAACGGATATGTGAGCGACGACAACGAGCGGCCACTGCTCGACCTGAGCCATGGGCTCGCCATCCTGGCAGCTTATCAGCATGGCACATCCAGTGTGGGCATCGAGGGCGGATGGAAGCACCGCCACGGGCACTACGGGCTGGAATCGCCGTCAATGATCGACTTCAATCGCCATAGCGGCAATGCCTGGACCGTTGGCTCCTGGTGGCAACGGCAAGATGGGACAACCATGCAACGCTTGACGGTCTCTTACCATCGTGACCACGTCAAGGACCACGAGCGCACCTACCGCATCATCACCGATCAGGGCGTTACCGACACACGCTACTACGATGACCGCCTGATGGGACAACAGCAAAACGACGTGCTTGAGGTGACCGGCGACATGAGGTGGGGCATCCATCGCCAGCTGGCCGCATGGCAGCTGCAGGCATGCATAACCTACAACCGCCGCACCGTCACAGCCAGCGTGTACCCCTTCTACCGCCAGCAGGTGGCCCGCCTCACCAGCTTCACCCTATCGGGGACACGCAACTGGCTCACGTCGCGTGACCACGTGTGGTCACTACTGCTACAGGCCGGATGGGCCGACGGTGGCGGCACGGCAAGGCATGATGGGACTTACCAGACGCCGAGCGATGATGCAGCCATGCCCCGTGAACATGCGCTATACCTGATGCGCAAGTATGAATCCTTCACGGCACGCCGATTGATGGCAGGCGCAGGGGTGCGCTGGGCGATGCCCATGGCGCAGCAGCGCTTGCGCCTCTATGCCCAGGTGGGCTACCGTTACCGCCAGGCCTTTGACATCCAGTATCTGGAGGATGGCCACCGGCATGAGGCCCATTGGTCGATAGGATGCCTGTTCTAGTTGAATAATCGACTTAACATACAATAATTTTAAATATATATTTGTTTAACATTAAAAAGTGATTAGATGATGAAGATTTCTACAAAACTCAGTACAATGGCCCTGCTGTCAGCAACCCTGATGAGCATGAGCGCACAGGCCGAGACCCAAGAGAACCTCTACGACTTCGCCAACAACAACCTCGAACTCGAGGTGGCCACTCCAGTTGACTGGGAAGATGCCAGCAAGGGCGTCATCAGCGGACTGGAGATTCGCCAGGGCGATGTCGTCCTCACGTCGATCGACGGTGCCAAGGTAAACCGCATGTGGCGCACCAACGCCGGCGTGCAGTACCTGCAGGTGGGCGGCAAGATCACCATTACCGCCGATGAGGGCCGCGCCATCACAATGGTCAACTTTGGCGTTCAGAACTATAAGTTCTTCATGGAGGCCGAGGAGGGTAACGGCAACCTTGATGCCGACAACTATGTGTGGAACGGCAACTCGACGAGCATCACGTTTGACAACGAGAATGCAGCCAACGAGTACAACACCCAAACGCTGCTGCTGTCGATGACCGTCACGACCGACGAGGCCAACGAGGACACTTACACGCCATCGGCCAGTGCCTATGCCGAGTGCGACAACATTGCCGACTTCCTGGCACTTGAGGTAGGGACCGCTGCCAAGCTCAACCTGAACAATGCTCAGGTCAATGGCACCTACTGGGGCGGCACCTTCCTGGAGGATGCAACAGGAGCAGTGCAAGTGACGGCCAACATCAACGTCAACCGCAATGATGTGCTCAACGGCAGCATCTATCTCGTGCGCGCTCAAGATGACTTTGACACCGACCACATCATCCCCACCGCCGAGGGTGATGTCCTCACCTCGCTCAACGAGGTAACCATCACCAGCGGCAATGAGCTCACGCCCACCCTGGTTAACATCAATGAGTTGCCCGACAACGCCAACATGAGCAAGCTCGTCAAGGTCAAGGGCGTCACCGTCACCAAGCCTGGCCGCTTCTACTTCATCACCACCAGCGATGGCGAGAACATCCAGCTGATTGACCAGATGAACGTGGGTGGATATGACCTGGACACCCTGGTTGACAAGAAGGTCGTAGTCACTGGCGTATTTACCTGGAACATGACCCGCTGGGCTATCTTCCCCACCAGCGTCGTTCTGGACACCAACACGGCCGTCACCACCATCATGGCCGACGAGAATGATGATGCCACGGTATATACCATCACGGGCATCAACCTGGGCAAGGCCGACATCAACTCACTGCCCGCCGGCATCTATATCATGAACGGCAAGAAGCTGCTGGTTAAATAACCCATCGGTTTCAAGTTATCTCACATGTCATCCACATCAGTAAAGAATCGAAGAAAAAAAAATGAAAACCTTCAAGTACATCTTTTTATCCATCATCGCCTGCATGGCAATGAGCATTCATGCTGCCGAGGACACTTTGACCTTTGTCAAGACCGACGGATCAACAGAAACCTTTTCCACCGCAGGACTCACCATCACCTATGATGACTTTGCCCATGTCGTGGTCACCAACGATGAGATGAGTGCGATGATCGATCTGGCTGATGTGGATTACATGTGTTTCGGAGACGATGTGCAACCCCACATCACGGGTGACGTGAACGGCGACATGCAGGTCAATATCGCCGACCTGAATGCGGTCATCAACGTCATCCTCGGCGGCCAAGCCATTCCCCTGGCCGACGTGAATGGTGACGGCAATGTCAACATCAGTGACATCAACGCCATCGTGAACATCATCTTGATACAGTAACGCGTCGCACAGGTGTCACACACACGCACGAAAAAAGAACTGGAACCAACTCACAATGAGTCAGTTCCAGTTCTTTTTTCTTATCGTAAAGCGCGGTGGCTGCAGGGTTATGCCTCCTCCTTCTTAACGATGCGGCGCTCCTTGATGCGAGCCTTCTTACCGGTGAGACCACGCAGGTAATACAGCTTAGCGCGACGCACCTTACCATGCTTGTTGATGGTGATGCTGTCGATAAACGGAGACTCGAGCGGGAAAATACGCTCAACGCCGATGTTGTCACTGATCTTGCGAACGGTGAAACGCTTCTTCTCACCCTCGCCAGTGATCTTAATCACCACACCACGGTACTGCTGGATACGCTCCTTGTTACCCTCCTTGATGCGGTATGCTACCGTGATTGTGTCACCCGGGAAAAACTGCGGGTGCTGCTTGTTTGTAGCAAATGCTTG
>Ga0247611_10005586_pt1 | contig 16546 bp, 11 predicted proteins | sample 177DNAGHGhighgp2_FD_192422 | JGI IMG/M metagenome (GOLD analysis project Ga0247611, IMG submission 192422) | Sheep rumen microbial communities from Palmerston North, Manawatu-Wanganui, New Zealand - 1770 DNA GHGhigh gp2 | ecosystem: Host-associated > Mammals > Digestive system > Stomach > Rumen... | reverse complement strand
AGAGTTCGCACCCTGCCAGGCCCTGATCATTGATATACGCAATAACAGCGGCGGTCTGCTGTCAGTGGCAGAGAAACTGGCCGCACGTTTCACCAATGAGGAGATTCTTGTTGGTTACATGCGGCACAAGACTGGAAAGGGGCATAACGACTTCTCTGCCATGGAAGAGCAGCGCCTCAAGCCTAGTAATGGGGTGCGCTGGCATAAGCCCGTGTTTGTACTTACCAACCGACAGGTTTATAGTGCTGCGAACGAGTTCGTGAAATACATGAAATGCTGTGGAGCCATCATCGTTGGCGACCATACCGGCGGTGGTGCGGGAATGCCTTTCAGTAGTGAACTGCCTAACGGCTGGGGCGTACGTTTCTCAGCTTGTCCGATGTACGACATCCATAAACAGAGTACTGAAGGAGGTATCGCACCTGATTATTCCGTGGCGCTTAAGTCGGAAGATGCAGTCCGCGGACTTGACACCATCATCGAGTTCGCCCGAAACATTGTTGCATCCCACTAACCTTCAACTCTCAATTTTCAATTCTCAATTTTCAATTTGTAATGATTTCCCTCAACTCCCTCTCCATAGGCTATCAGCAAAAGAACAACCAAAAGGTTGTCGCTGAGAATATCTCCTCGGTTATCCGACCCGGCGAGCTCACCTGTCTTATCGGTCCTAACGGCGTGGGAAAGTCAACCCTGCTCCGCACCCTCAGCGCCTTCCAGCCCCCGCTGGCTGGTGAAATCTTTGTTGACGAGAAGAATCTCGCCCAGCTCACAGACCGTGAGATTGCCCGACTGATTGGAGTGGTATTGACCACCAAGCCTGATGTGCAGAACATGACGGTTAGCGAACTGGTGGCGTTGGGTCGTGCTCCTTATACAGGCTTTTGGGGAAGATTGAACAAGGATGACCAGGAAGTGGTGCGACAAAGCATCCAGATGGTAGGAATAGAGGAACTTAGTGAGCGGATGGTGCAGACGCTCTCGGATGGTGAACGACAGAAGATGATGATTGCCAAAGCCTTGGCCCAGCAAACACCCGTGATTTATCTTGACGAGCCTACTGCTTTCCTCGATTATCCCAGTAAGGTGGAAATCTTGCACTTACTGAAAAAACTCAGTAGAGAGACACAGAAGACCATCTTCCTCTCCACTCACGATCTGGAGCTGGCCTTACAGATGGCCGACACACTCTGGCTCATGCAGCCACAACAACCTATCGCTATCGGTTCACCACAGGAGTTAGCCTCCAATGGCAGTCTGGGACAGTTCCTCAACCGACCCGGTCTGCACTTTGACGCGCAGCATATGAGCATTCAGGTACAGCTGTGATTCATTCACTCTCCACTCCGTCCTCTTCCTCCCCATACTCCCAAAGGTCGAAGAATAGAGAATTCTCTTTCGACAAGATCTGATTAGAGTCGGTAATCTCTGTTTCCGATACCTGCAGAACCTTTTCCGTTGACTGTAATTGCAACACTGTTTCTGTCTCTTCTTTCACTTTACAGATCCAAGGTTGAACGTATGTTTTCATGTATATCCTTTCGTGTTATTTTCGTTGAATCAAATATTTCCTCCCGTTTCTGAATAACAGTCCCTCCCATCGCAGCGCTCTTCTCGCATCTTTCATCACTAATCTTTCATCTTCCCCTGTTGCCACTCCCAGTTGTTCATGCATACGCATCGTAAGACATCTCGCCTGGGACGCTTGTTGATGGTTGATCTGCAGATAGACCTTTCCCGCAGGTATCACGACATCTTGGCCCACCAGATAGAAAGCCACCACACCTCCGATGTTGGCAAGGGAATAGATGGTATGTCGATCGCCCTTCACTGTGCCGTCACTCACCTTGAGCAGATTACCTTCCGCGGTACTCGCATTCTGCGCATAGTTCAGGTAATACGTGCCTGGCGTTCCATGTAAGATAACTGCTGTATTCTTCGGGATGCAGCTGAGTGTTGTCAGTAGGACCTCTTCGGCGGAAGCCTGACTCACCACATAAGCCTTCAAGTCATCAGGTACGGTGACATTTGTTTGGGCAGGAGACACGAACGATACATACCCAGCCTCGCCCACAACCACCTGCTTCGCCTTGGAAGCCACCTTTTTATATAGGCAGGTCTTGATATGATCGTTTTTCTGGGTATATACACCGAACTTGGTTCCATACGGAGAGATGAAATAGTTTTTCCTGTTGGCACAATCCACACATACCCCTTTCGCCGTGGTATTGAAGGTCCACTGACAGTTCTTTTCACTCGTTGACATGACCTTACTGCGCAGATAGTTGCTACTGCCATCATAGTACAGGTACTCCCCGCTGACAGCATACTGGATACAATAGACGTTTTCTTTCACATTCACCAGCCGGAACTCATCGGGAACCACACTCTTATCTGGGTCGATTGTGAGGAAGTCGTCTTTCAGATCGTCTTTTCGAACATTCATTAAACCCAGAAAGTTCCCGTTCGTCTTGCGAATAGCATAGGAGCTGTTTTCATCACAGATGATATATGTGTCGGTTTCATTAATTTCATCCACTGCTCTCACCTTCTGAAACACCTCGTCAGCACACATCGCACTGCTGCAGAACAACACCGCACAAACCCATAAAAGCCTGAAGATTTTCATGTCTTTCATTCTTTAGTTTAACATTAACAATCATCGCGCCGCATGATGGAGACACGTCCTCCGAACATTTGCACGCGTTTATCAATGCAAAAGTAAAAAGAAATGATGAAAGAGGAATATGTAGCAAGCGGATTTTTATATTATTTAACATGTCAAATGACGTGTTACTAAAGATTCCCAACTTGGGAAAGAGTTATTCCCAGCGTGGGAACAAATTATTCCCAACGTGGGAACGGTTTATTCCCAGCGTGGGAAAAACTATCGGTTCTCTCGCTTATTGAATAAAAACATCACGGTAGGCAAACAAAATCATTTGTTTTCTTCTCACTTAATCAGATTTTTTGTACCTTTGCAGCGCATTTTGCATGAAAGCGCCTGTGGCGGAATTGGCAGACGCGCCAGACTTAGGATCTGGTGTCTTACGACGTGCAGGTTCGAGTCCTGTTAGGCGCACAACTGAAAGTCGGCATAGCTCAGCTGGTTAGAGTATCACCTTGACATGGTGGGGGTCGTTGGTCCGAATCCAACTGTCGACACAAAAAGGAACATCGCGTTTGTACATAGGATACAAACGCGATGTTTTTATTTTATACCGTTTCAAGATTTCTTATGCAAAGCAGGGAAGGTCTTTTTGTTGTACTAAATACTCACCAATCTGAACGGCATTGAGGGCTGCTCCCTTGCGGATCTGATCACCTGAAAGCCAGAAGGTGAGTCCGTTCTCATCGGAAAGATCCTTGCGTACTCGTCCTACATAGACATCATCCAGACCAGCCGTTTCTAACGGCATCGGATAAACCAGGTTGGAAGGATCGTCTTTCAACGTAACACCAGGAGCGGCAGCCAGGGCTTTCTGAGCCTCTTCTACGCTGATGGGGCGCTCGGTTTCAATCCATACACTCTCGCTATGACTGCGCAAGGAGCTCACTCTGACACACATCGCTGAGCACTTGGCATCGGTATGCATGATCTTCTGCGTCTCGTTGAACATCTTCATCTCTTCCTTGGTATAGCCGTTGGGCTGGAACACGTCGATCTGGGGAATCACGTTATAGGCCAGCTGGTGCGGGAATTTCTTCACGGTTACAGGCTTACCCTCAACGATCTCGCTATACTGCTGTTCCAACTCTGCCATAGCTGCTGCACCGGCTCCGCTGGCACTCTGATAGCTGGCCACGTGGATGCGCTTGATGTGAGAAAGCTGTTCCAGCGGCTGCAGGCATACCACCATCATAATCGTTGTACAATTGGGATTGGCAATAATACCACGAGGACGGTTCAAGGCATCAGCGGCATTGCACTCGGGAACCACCAGAGGTACATCATCATCCATGCGGAAAGCACTGGAGTTGTCGATCATCACTGCTCCATACTTCGTGATGGTCTCTGCAAATTCCTTGGATGTACCAGCTCCTGCTGAGGTAAAGGCGATATCAATGTCCTTGAAATCGTCATTATGCTGTAACAACTTCACCTCGATTTCCTTACCGCGGAAGGTGTATTTCCTACCGGCTGAACGCTCGCTACCAAACAACACCAACTCGTCCATCGGGAAGTTACGCTGATCAAGAATACGTAGGAACTCTTGTCCTACTGCGCCACTGGCACCAACAATTGCTACTTTCATTTTGTACTTGTTTATGATTTTAGGTTGCAAAGTTACGAAAAAACGAGTGCAGAACAAAAAGAATTCATTCTTTTTTTATGCCGAGTGCATTGTAACTTCGACGGATTACCGTCAAAGTTACAACTTTTCGGACTATTATACGCAGAATTGATGGAAAAATTCGTAATTTTGCACTCAGAATGATTGACTTTTCTTCATATTTCCCCATTACCGACAGTACATGGATATTTTTCATCGTACTGCTGATTATCCTGTTCGCACCGATGATTATGAGTAAGTTGCGTATTCCGCACATCATCGGTATGGTACTGGCTGGTGTCATCGTGGGACAATATGGCTTGAATATTCTCCAACGCGACGGTTCCTTTGAACTGTTCGGACAGGTAGGCCTTTACTATATCATGTTCCTGGCAGGATTGGAGATGGATCTGGAAGGAATCAAGAAACACATGAAGAGAATGATTATCTTCGGTCTGCTTACTTTCCTGATGCCTTTCATTCTTGTGTATTTTGCGGGAATCTATTTGATGAACTACTCGAGGGAAGCCACGCTGCTGCTATGCTGCATCATGGCTTCGAACACCTTGATTGCCTACCCGATTGTTTGTAAATACGGTCTGCAACGCCATAAAGCCGTAAGTCTGAGCGTAGGAGCAAGTATGATTGCCTTGCTGTTGGCCCTGCTATCGCTGTCGTTGTTCGTGGGTGTAGTTCAGCAGTATCAACAGGGTAAAGGACTGGGTAGCGTGGCGGTACTGGTGGTTTGGATATTGGTTAAGCTGTTTCTCTACTGTGCTGCGGGTACCTTTGTTATACCCAGAATCACGCGCTGGTTCCTTCGAAGGAATGCGGATGCAGTGACACAGTTCATCTTCGTACTGGCTATTTTGTTCCTGAATGCTGCCATGACTTCGTTCATCGGACTGGAAGGGGTGTTCGGCGCATTCTTTGCAGGATTGCTTCTGAACCGCTATATACCTCGTGTTTCACCGCTGATGGGACGAATAGAATTCATCGGTAATGCCATCTTCATTCCGTATTTCCTGATTGGTGTGGGTATGCTCATCAATATCAGGGCGCTGTTTGAGAGCTGGCATACTGCATACATCGTGGGCTGCATGGTGGTAATCGGTACGGTGGGTAAGATGATAGCGGGTTATCTGGCAAGCATCGGCTTCCGACTGCCTTTGTCGCATGGACACATGATGTTCGGTCTGACCTCTGCGCATGCCGCTGGTTCCATCGCCATCGTCATGGTGGGTATGAAACTGATGGTGGGAGGACAAGCCATGGTGGATGTGGAAATGCTGAACGGTGTGGTGATGATGATTCTGTTTACCTGTGTTATCTCTTCGATTGTCACTGAGAAGGCTTCGCAACAGATTGTGTTGGAAGACACGCCTGTAAATGAAGAAAAGACGGGTGATGACGAGAAGATCTTATTGGCATTGAAGAACCACGAAAACATGGAAACGCTGGTAAACCTGGCTATCCTGATGAGAAACGAACGACTGAACCGCGGGATGATTGGTCTAAACGTCGTATTAGACGATAAGAATACTTCAAAGAATCAGAAACTGGGAAAAGAGCTGTTGGTACATGCCACAAAGGCTGCGGCTGCGGCTGATGTGCGGATGCAGACTCAGAGTCGTATTGCCACGAACATTGCCAATGGTATCATACACGCCTTCAAGGAGTTTGACGCGAGTGAGGTCATTTTGGGAATGCATGAGCAGACCACCGAGTCAGATAGTTTCTGGGGCATGTTTACCGAGGATTTGTTCACGGAACTGAACAGACAGATTATCATCGTTAAACTTGCACAGCCCTTAAATACGATACGGAGGATACAGGTAGCTGTACCAAGCAGAGCAGAGTTTGAACCGGGATTCCATCGTTGGATTGACCGTCTTGCTCGTGTTGCTGAGAATCTGGAATGTCGTATTCAGTTCCATAGCAAACAGTCCACTCTATCGCTCATCAGTCAGTATATCCAGAACATCTATCCTGATATCAGGGCCGACTACCAGCAGATGGGGCACTGGAACGAGTTCCCACAACTGGTGCAGCAAGTAAACGAAGACCACTTGCTGGTGGTATTGACAGCGCGAAAAGGAACGGTTTCGTATAAATCAGTGTTCGAGAAGATGCCACAGGAACTGAAACAACACTATCATCAGCAGAACCTGATGATTATCTTCCCAGACCAATACGGAGAGGCTTTGGATAGCATGTCGTTTGCTGCTCCACAGAAACGTGAACAGCTCAGTGCTTACACGCAGATACGCGACTGGTTCGCTAATAAGAAAAGAATGAAGAGTAATTAGCCTAATTCGCCTAACTCGTAGAGGAAAAGAATATTAGTCTAATTCGTAGAGAAAAAGAAAACTCGTCTAATTCGTAGAGAAAAATGATTGATATTAAAGATGTAAGAAAGAGTTTCGGAAATCTGAACGTGCTCAAAGGCATTACCCTCCATATCGATAAAGGAGAGGTGGTGAGCATCGTAGGTCCCAGCGGTGCAGGCAAAACTACACTGTTGCAGATTATCGGTACTCTAGATAAGGCCGATAGCGGTGAAATCTGTATAGACGGCAAGGAAATCAGTAGGATGAGTAAAAAGCAGTTGTCTGATTTCCGCAACACGCATATTGGCTTCGTTTTCCAGTTCCACCAGCTTCTTCCTGAGTTCACGGCACTGGAAAATATCATGATTCCTGCCTATATTGCAGGGAAGAGTCGCAGTGAAGCAAAGAAACGGGCTATGGAACTGCTGGACTTTATGGGACTGACCGATCGCGCCACACACAAGCCCAATGAGTTATCCGGAGGTGAAAAGCAGCGTGTGGCAGTAGCCAGGGCATTAGTAAACAATCCTGCCGTTATCCTTGCAGACGAACCAAGCGGTAGCTTGGATTCAAAGAATAAAGCAGAACTACATCAACTCTTCTTTGATCTGCGAGACAAGTTCGGCCAAACCTTCGTAATTGTCACACACGATGAAGAACTGGCAAGCATCACAGACAGGACCATTCATCTACGAGATGGTGTTATCATAGACCCCACAGAATAAAAACTAGTAACACTAGTTACCTAGTAATACTAGCTATATCATATAAAGAAAGAAGGAGCATCACAATAGCGATGCCCCTTCTTTTTGGATAATTTATTTATTAGTCCTCTGATTACTCGGGATTAGCAATACAGATAGATACACGGTTCAGGTCATTCTCAGCGAACGGCTGAACAGTGTCACCATAGCTGTCGTAGGTAATACGATCAGCAGAGATACCATACTTCTCAATCAGGTCACGAACAACAACGTCGGCACGACCAGCGGCCAGACGAGCGTTGATCTGAGCGTTACCTGTACCCTTGTCAGCATAACCGCTGACGGTTACCTTAGCCTTCGGATACTTCTTCATGTAGTCAGCGATATCCTTGATCTTAGCCTGCTCGATGTCAGCAACAACGATAGAATTGATGGTGAAGAAGATGTCACGACGAATCGGCTCAATCTTCTTGGGCTCCTCAATGAACTTCCATACTGTGTCATTGTGAACAACATCACGATAAACATCAGTAACGATAGCCTTGCGACTCTTACCAAGGTTGATGCGCAGACCAGCCAGTGCATTGAAGTACCAGTCGGGGTTGTCAGCGTGCTTGCTGTTGTAGTGGTCGTTGATGATATTGGCATTACCCTCCAACATCAGGCTCACTGCATCGCTCAGACGGAAGTTGAACTCCAGGCCGCCACGGCCAACAATACTTGTAGAGTTGGCACTATAAATGTGCTGCATGTTGTAGCCAGCCTTAGACAAATTCTCAGCATCCTCGTTGTCTGTAACGATATTAGCACCAGCACCCAAGAAAGCAGTTACATTGAAAACACGATCGGGGTTCCAACCACAGAACAGGTTGCTCAGGTTGAACATGAAGTCGATACCAGGAGCAATGTACTTAAAGTCGTAAGTAACGTTCTCTCTTCTGTTACCATCGAGAACATAAGACTTCCAACCACCCTTGCTTGTCAAACCATTAGCAGCAATGCGAGCACCGAACACCGGAGTGAACTGATAACCCAAACCAATCTGGAAGTTAGGAGCGATCAGGTCCTTGAACTTTGCTTCACCAAGAGTATACTGTGCGCCACCCTGAAGATCCAGGAATGCATGGCTCTTGAACTGATAGGATACATCCTGACGATCAAGAACCTTCTCTACACGCTGGTCAACACGATCAACAACCTTGCGTGTCTGTGCCATTGCAGTTGTGCTGGTTGCCAGCAAAGCAACTGCCAAAAGTGTTCTGAATAATTTCATAGACTTTGATTATTAATTTTTAATTAATGAGCCGTGAGTTCCAGTCTTATCAGACTGTGAATCGGCCATGGTCAGATACCAACGGCCATCCACACGGACTGGTTTGAGAAAGAATTGTGCCGTATTTGGACGAGGATCATTCTTTTCCTTCTCAAATAGCGTAACCACATAGCAAGCTATATTGTCTAACTCTTGAGAAAAGACGATGCGATTCAGATCATACTTGACTCCACGGAAACGCTTAATCATAGCCAACTGAGGCTTCTTCAGCTCGTCCGGCATCTTAATGATTTTCGGACCATTCATGTAGTAGAGCATATCAACAGCATCCTCAAACTGATTGTCACGAAGCAGCTGCAGGTAATTATCAACTAAAGCCCGTACCTCTGTAGAGTCAGACTGTGTAAGAGAGATAGCTGGTTTCGTAAGGTATTCCTCACGATATTCGTCCAGCGTTTTCTTCTTCTTGCCACAAGAGCAGACCATACAAAGAGTCAGGACCATCAGAATGGTGAAAAACAGATTCTTTTTCATTTTAATTGTTTTTTGTTAAAAAGGGGTGCCAACGATTGACACCCCTTTGAATGTATCTAATAGATGGTTATCTATCGATGATTAGTTCTTCTTAGCTTCAGCTGAGCCAGCACCTGTTGTCTGGTGAACCTTGATGACTGTCCATACCTTGAAGGTATTCGGAGCACCCTTGTAGTGGTTCAGGTTGTGACCCCAAGCATACTGGATGTAAACCGGTACGAAGAGGTGGAAGTCCTGAACGTTACCACCGTTGTTGGTGTACTCAAGCGGAGTCTGCGGAGCCTTAGTACCGATGATCTTACCAGCAGCATTGTAGGTCTTCAGACTGTTGTCCAGAGCAAGGATTCTCAGATAAGGATTCTTCAGTGAAGGAATCTCGCTTACCTTGTTGAGCTGACCCTTGTTGTTGGTGAACAGCTTGCTAACCGGAATGCTCTTGAAGCCTGCAGCAACAGCATCGCGTACACTCTTCTCAGCAGCGTGGTCGGTGTAGATTTCATTGTAATCGATGCTCAGAGCATAGATGTTGTAGAAGTCCCAACCAATCTCACCTTCCTTGAAGTTCTTGTCGATATCAAGAGTGATGGTGTAATCACGCCAGTCCTTAGCGGTGAGCAGGTCGCTCGGATAGAGGGTCTGAACTGCATTGAATGCGTCATTCCACTCATAGTAGCTACCCCAAACGTTGATCGGACGGAGGAACTTAGCATTGAAGTACGGATTCTTCACGAGGAGCTCGTAGCAAGGATCGTCCTTCGTCTTGATCTGCAGATATGTAGTGAAGGTCTGACGGTTTGCAGCGTCGCCATCCGGGTTGTTCAGATAGAACGGATCGCTCTCACCTTCCTTAGCCATGTTAGCACCGTTAGCATCGTAACGACCAGCATAGTTCAGAATGTCATTAGCGCAATCGTTGTCCTCCAGGCGGATGAACGGTACAGTGTTACCATCACCGTCAACGCCATCAGTAATCTGAGCAATCAGAGTCTTCGGGTTGCAGTCATCCCAGATACCCTTGTTATCCTCACCCTTAGCATTCTTGCCAAGTGACAGAGTATATTCGCGGCCAGAGATACCCTTAACCTTCCAAGTACCGTTAGTGTGGCTGAACTCAGCGTTTACACCCTTAACAGGCAGAGTGAACTCGAAGTCAACATTGATGTTCTTACCATCCTTAGTATAAACATACTTGTTGAAGTTCTTCTCCTTACCACCCATGTCGATGTTAACCATACCGTTGAGGAAGTTCTCATAGAGAGGACGCTCGAACTCATCGGTGCGAGTGCTACCGCTCAGGTCGTTCTCCAAGTTAACATTTGCATTCTCAGCAGGTGTCGGAACATTCTCGAGAATGTCAATTGCAGAGTAGTCAGTTTCGCTACCAGACTTGTAGCTATTCATCTTGTACCAGTGTGCAAGGTCTTTCTTGGTAATCTCACCATAAGCGAAGTGTACCTGCGGACCCGGGAGGTTCAAGGTGATATACAGAGCTGTCATATCCTTGTACTTCTCCTCAACACCCTTCTTCACGAAGCGGATAGTTGTGTACATAGTTTCGATACCGTCACCCTTGTTGTCCAACAGAGTTGCACGAGCATCTGCTACATTGTCCTTACCAGTAATGGTCTTAGCGATTGTTGCATAGTCCTCACCGATAGCCCACTTGATAACGTTGGTCTGCTTGCTCTCAGGATCGTCCTGAGGAGTCGGCTTGGTGTAGTAAACAATACCTACAGGATTCTTATCCTCAACGAACTTACCCTCAGCATTTCTTACGAAGCGCTTAGCATTTGTAGCATCAATCAGGTCAATCTCATACTCAGCCTCGAACTGGGTCTTTGTGTAACCAGCACCCTCAGCGAGCTGATGCAGGATCTCGTCCTCAACCTGTGACCACTTGATACCACCCTCGGCAGTACAGTTCATCCAATAGTCATCATGGATAGTCAGGTCGAATGCATACTGCTTGTAGTTGTCAGTAATCAACAGCTTGATGTAACCAACCTCGAGAACATTATTGTTAGGATCAACGATCTCAACCTTGATCAGCGGCTCGCGGTCGATAGCCTCACGTGTAGCCTTCCGGCTCAGATACTGCTCAGAGAAGCTCTTACCGTCCTTGTCGTAGTAAACAGAACGAGGAATCAAATTAACCTTATCATAACCGAAGTCAGCTGCTTCGTTAGCCTCGGGCTCAATTGAGATATGACGAGACTCACCAGTAGCGTGCTTTCCATCCTCATAGTCAACGATTGAGAAGACATACTTCAGACCCAGTTTCTTGAAGGTCTCTGCATCCATTCTCTGGTCGTAGCTTGCCCAAATAGACTTAACTCCGATGTAAGTGAAGTGTGTCTCCACGAACGGGAGGATATCCAAAGTATCGTTGTAAGCAATAGAGTGTGTGAACTCCTTGTTAATAGCCTGCTCAGCATACTTGAACATGTGGCCAGCGTCCTCAGTCTTCTTGGTTGCCCAAAGACCTTCGTAGTTCTTCTCCATCTGGCAGTCGAGAACAGGATTCTCAGGACCGTTATCAGCGATAGCGTTGATGTGGATCAGAGCGGGAACAACAGCTGCATAGTCAGAAGTGATAGTAGCAGTGTCACCCTTAGTCATCTGCAGAGCGATGAAGTTTACAGAGTCGCGCACAGCACCAACCTTAGACTTGGTACCCTTGTTGATAGCAACACCGTCGGCATAGTAAACAAGGTCCTCTACATAGTTCTCCCAGTTGTTAATCTTGAAGGGAACCTCAAGAATACCACCAGAAACAGCATAGTCAGCACCATTCTCCTTAACAGGAGCAGCGAAGTTGTTAGCCATGCTGTTCAGATAGCCAGAGTTACGAGATTCGATCTCATCGGTAACAACAGCTGTATTGGTCCAGAAGCTCAACTTATAGTCGTCGAGTTTCACAGTAGTCGGGTTCACATGATACTTAGCAATAGCATTGGGAACCAACTGAGCGGTCTTCAGAGCCTTGTACTTCTCAACGATAGCACGGAATGTGGGCAGCATGGTGCCTTCACCGTTGTTGATCAGATTACCCTAGCATCAGAACCTTCGCCCTTATAGTCGTAACCGCTATACTCGTTGCTCCAAGTGAAGCCAGTCTCCCATGTAGGAACAGTAGCAGAAGGAGCATTTGCGCCATCGTCGAAACGCCAGTCAAGGCCTTCCAGCTTCTTACCATCCTTATCGATATAGTAGTAAGCCTCTTTCTTAGAGTTGGCATCCTTCACGTAGATCACCGGCTGATAGTACAGTGCGGGAACCTCGATTGTAGCAAGACCAGCCACATAGTCGCTCGGCATCAGCACAAGAGAAGCCAAAGTCTTGTCAATCAAGAACTGAATGATATTGATAGCTGGATCAACCTGGTCGCTTGCTTTCTTCAGAAGCTCCTTCAAGCCAGCAACTTCTTCTTCCGTCAACTTGTCAGCAGGATACTCCTTCTGAACAGTTTCCTTCCAACCCTCAACCTTCTTCAGCAACTCAACCACTTTATCAGAGGTATAGCCCTCTTTTTCGAGAGCTTCCTTATAAAGGTTCAAAGCGTCGATCTGGTTCTTCAAGTTCTCTGCAGCAGCTGCAGCCTTGTCAAAATCGTCAACACCGAGAAGCTTCAGAAGAGCATCGTCGATAGATGCAACCTTAACCTTCAGGCTAGCCAAATCATCGGCAGTAACGCCTTTCTCAATAAGAGCATTGACGTAGTCCAGAGCTGCCTGAGCTGCTTCTGCCTTTACGTAGTTGGCAAGCTCTGACTGAAGAGCATAGCCTTCCAAAGAAGGAATCTCTGACTTCAGAGCATAGCCATTCAAGTCTTTCTGAGTCAAGAACTGAGCATGTGCTGTTGCACAAGTAGTCTTGCAATCATTAATAAGACTCGTTAGTTCATTTCTCAGAGCCTGAAGATCGGTATTAGTCTTGCTAATATCGTCATCATAGTCTTTACAAGAAACGAACATGCTCGTAGAAGCCAGTGCGAAGGCCACTAAGAGCAAAGTACTAAAAATTTTCTTTTTCATTAGACTAAAAAATTAAATTAAACTAAATATATACTTTATGCTTAAATTCTCTCAATAATTCACACCTCTCCAGCGGAGAGATGCCAATAATTTTGTGCAAATATACGCTTATTTATTATGTTGCGCAAACAATTCTCCATCTTTTTTCATAAAAGGAACAAAATTTAACATTTAATATACCTTCAGCCCCTATTATGAGCGCATTTCCTGCAAAACATCAGCATTTACGCGCATTTTGGAAGGTGCACACAATTATTGCCCCGAGTCATTAACCTCGTTTCCACTCATTTTAATCATTCCTCCTTTTTTCTCCATAGGCTTCTTTGTTTTAAATGTTACGCGCGTGCGCGCATTAATATAATAAGGTGTACCAGCTATTTCACCAGCACTTTCTTTCCATTGATCAGATAGATACCCTTCTGCGTCGGCTTTCCTACACGCTGACCAGTAAGGTTATAAACAGCGCCTTTCGTTTCAGAGAGTCTTACGTCCTGGATACCTGTAGCAGTATTACCATTCAAAGACACCAAGTAGTTCTGCTTGGATGCGAACTCTGGGGTGTTACCATTGTAGTTGATAATCTTACCACAAACAATAACCTCATCACCTACAGCAATCTGATTATCCCCTTCCTGCCAACTCTTATTGTCGAAATAATAGCTGCTATATACCGTAAACTCCGTTCCTTCGGAACCATCCTCGGAAATGGTATAGGTAGCAGTACCATATTCAGCACTATACTCGTACTTAATGCTGCAGATCTTACCCTTCACATAGAAATCGCTTGTGGAAGCACTTGTTCCTATGGCAATAGCATCGTCAATGGCATCAGCGACACTGATAGGAGCGGTTGCCGTTCCATGCTCCATCTTGTCTTCAGGATTTTCCACTGGACCGACTTCGGAAGAAGTCTTACCATTTAAAGATACCAAATAGTTCTTTTTGTCGGCAAACTCAGGAGTCTTATCATTATAATTGATAATCCTACCGCAGACAATCACCTCATCACCCACAGCAATCTGTGTCTGTCCTTCCTGCCAACTCTTGCTTTCAAAATAGTAGCTGCCATAAACAGTGAATTCCGTTCCAGTTGAGCCATCATCGGAAATGTTATAGGTAGCAGTACCAAACTCTGCGCTATACTCGTACTTAATGCTACTGATCTTACCCTTTACATAGAAATCCTTGGCAGAGGCCTCTGTACCAATAGCTTTTGCATTGGCAATGGCATCAGCAACACTAATAGGACTGGTTGCCGTACCGTGGTTCATCTTGTCTTCGGGATTCTCTTGTGTGACAGGAATTGTTGACCCTGCAGAAGATATCTTACCTATGGTCAAGATGGAAGATGTTCCAGAAGCCACACTCAGATAAGCTGTATTAGCTGGTATATAGGCATCACCCTCGTTTACGAAAGCGATCTCTCCATCCTTCACGGTCAACAACCGCATGGTCGCCTTGGCGAATGCTGTACGTACTGTATGTTTGTCGCCTGCATCATGGTTGAAATAGACGCCCTTCAGATTGTTTGCTGTAAAAGACGAATTCACCGTAGTAGCCAAAGGCTGCAGTTTATTGTCAGATGCTGAAGATGAACCGCTTTCAAGAATCACAGGTGTCTCAGCCGGTACATAAGGACTGATATCCTCAAGGTTCACCTTGCCGCCATCGATTTCAGAAACCACATAAGCCTTCATACCTTCCGGTAACTGGTAAGGGAAATCCGTGTAAAGCGTGGTATAATATTTACCATTCGCACTCAAGTTCATCTTAACGCCGAAATAGTTACTACCATCGTTAGTAACTGGTATGATAGACCAAATACCCTTTGACTTGCGAGCGCTTGTTTCACTATCGGCATACCCTACAGCCAAATCAGATCCAGGATCGGTAAGATAGGCATTTGCATAACCAGTCATTCCACCTGCAGATCCTTTATAGGTTACATATATCAGATATGAATCATCATTGGCGGCTTTGATAATCACATTTGCCTTACTTTTATTGATTATTTGGCTAACTGAAGTTCCTTGTGCAGAGAAATCGAAGTAGCCTGCCCCTTTATCGGTAAGACCAATAATCGTTGCCGGGTCGGATACCACATTGTCAAACCCCGATACCATTTCAACAGCCTTCACGTCGGCTGTCTTTTTTGAAACACTCACAGAACCTACGTTATCTCTCACGGAGACATAACGTTTGGTTGATGTGTTCTGAACTCGATAATACTTGTACTTTTCCGGAGCCAACTGTCCCCATGCACTACTAGCCACAAATGCCAATAGCACGGTTATCCACATCTTTGATTTGTTTATCATCTTCATGAGTAATATACTTTCTCTATTATGCTGCATAATAAAACAGTGCAAAGATATGAAAAGATACCGAATTACAAAACTTTTTTCATAAAAAACGCACCAAAACGCTATAAATTAAGCAAAAAAGCCCCTCAAACGAGGAGCTTTTTAATAAAAATAGCCTATTTCCTTAGAATTCCGCATTCTTAGGCGTTCTTGGGAATGGTATTACGTCACGGATGTTCTGCATACCTGTAACGAACAAGATAAGGCGCTCGAAACCAAGTCCGAAGCCAGCATGCGGGCAAGATCCGTACTTACGGGTATCGAGATACCACCACAGTTTATCGGTCTCCATTCCGCGACTGGCAATCTCACCCATCAGCTTATCGTAGTTCTCCTCACGAACAGAGCCGCCAATGATTTCACCAATCTGCGGGAAGAGCACATCTGTGCCCTGCATGGTCGGTCCAGGAGCCACACAACCTTTATATCCTACCGACCCCTCACCCTGTTTCTCGTTCTGTTTCATATAGAACGCTTTGATACATGCTGGGTAGTCGGTCATGATAACCGGTTTCTTGAAATGCTCCTCAACCAAGTAGCGCTCATGCTCAGAAGCAAGGTCATCACCCCAATTGCATGGGAACTCAAACTTCTTACCATTCTTGATAGCCTCCTGCAAGATTTCGATACCCTTTGTATAAGGCAAACGAACGAACTCTTCTTTGAGCACACCCTCCAGACGAGGAATCAGATCATGCTGCGGAGTGATGAACTTATTGTTGTTGATAAACTCCAAGTCGTCCTTACATTTCTCCAAGGCCCATCGTACACAGTACTTGATGAAGTCCTCTTCCAAATCCATCAGTTCCTCCTGATCCAGGAAAGCCACCTCAGGTTCCACCATCCAGAACTCAGCCAGATGTCGGGGGGTGTTAGAATTTTCTGCTCGGAACGTAGGACCAAAAGTATAGATGGCGCCTAATGCCGTAGCACCCAGCTCACCCTCCAGCTGCCCGGATACGGTCAGGGAAGTCTGCTGACCGAAGAAATCATCGTCATAGATAATCTTCCCTTCTTCATCCTTCTGCAAATCA
>Ga0247611_10005585_pt1 | contig 16548 bp, 16 predicted proteins | sample 177DNAGHGhighgp2_FD_192422 | JGI IMG/M metagenome (GOLD analysis project Ga0247611, IMG submission 192422) | Sheep rumen microbial communities from Palmerston North, Manawatu-Wanganui, New Zealand - 1770 DNA GHGhigh gp2 | ecosystem: Host-associated > Mammals > Digestive system > Stomach > Rumen... | reverse complement strand
CCTCATAGTGAGTTCCGTTTTCGACGACAGCATTTATGACAATGACGACACTATTGAGCCCATTCAGTACCGCATGACCATTGGCGAATATTTGCAACTACAGGGTCTCCGACACGATGTAGACACTCGTCGTCACACACCAATCCGCAGCTTTGACGATTGTTGCCGCATTTTCGAGTGCTTTAAGGCACGGCGGCTGACTGATGCCGCCTACCATACATTGGAGTTGCTGCGCATCCACTATCGCGGCTCGCGCCACGCTGTGACTCTTGCTGCCATTGCCAAAGGTGCTTCCCGCAGCAAAGAACCTGCCCCCGGCATCACCGCCCTTCTCCAACAACTGGGCTTTGTGCCTCGCGATCCCGACCGCCTCTCTCCAGACGAGCTCGACTACATCACCGGTGGCTGGTTCGAAGAGTATGTCTACTACATCATCGTTCGCCATGTCCACCCACAGCAAGCCGCCATTGGAGTGCGCATATCCCGCCCCGGCAGCCATCAGCACAACAACGAACTCGACGTGGTATTCATCAAGGCCAACACCCTCTTCGTGGTGGAGTGTAAGACTGGCGTGGCTACAGACCACCTTTTCAATGAGATTGTCTACAAAGCCTGTGCACTCAAGGAAACCTTCCTTGGACTATCCTGTCGTTCCTATATCTTCACCCTCAAGAACGACCATGACCATCATTTGGCTCAGGTAGCCGACATCATGGGTGTCACCCTCTGTTCCAAAGGCATCCTCACCGACCCTGGCAAGATGCATAAAGTCTTCGATGCAATTATCCGCCAATCCCACGAGTTTAAATAAACCAATCAATTATTATCTGCCTTATGAAAAAACATTTATTACTATTCCCTTTACTCTGTCTACTCTTCTTGCCGGTGTTGGCCAACGATGGTGTTTACTACACTTCGGGCAACCAGTTGGTGCCCATGCAGGAAACCGACATTAGTGTACGCAAGGAAATCCTCACTATCACCCTGCTGGACAGCTCTGTGACCTTGGTGGACGTCTATTATGAGTTCTTTAACCCCAACTCCACCGCCAAGACAGTCCTTATGGGATTTGAGGCTGACCCTCCGTCGGGTGACTTTCCCTCCTTCAGTTGGAGTGGAGGACATCCTTTCGTCGGCAATTTCACAGTCGAGATGAATGGACGCACCCTCAGTTTTCGAAATGGCCTCTGCCTGCTCGGCAGTCAGAGGCTTGACACCCTCACCTTGGGTGGTAAATACGAAATCGACGAAGAAGGTTGGATCTGGGACAAAACCACCGAAAGATACCCCGAAGTTGCCTTTGTTTATTATTTCGATGCCACTTTCCAACCCGGGACGAACCGTGTGCACCACACCTACTCCTTCCGCACTGCCAACAGCAATTCCAGTAGCTTCTCCGTCCAGTACAAGCTGACGCCAGCTGCACGCTGGGCCAATGGACAGATAGACGACTTTACCCTCGTGGTGAGGGCAGAGCGCACCGCCAAGCATTTCGTCATTGCTGACACTGTCTTTCCTAATCCTCAGTTCACCCTCACCGAAGGCATCGGCAAGCACCGCCACACGGCCACTTGCTATTGGAACCAGCCTGGCCATGAGTTCTCTCTCCGTGATGGCTCATATACCCTTCATCTCAACAACTTCAAACCGCAGAAAGAGTTGGATATCGTTTCCGCTGACAACTGCCTTGCCTTCCAAAACTTCTTTGCCGACCACATCAACCTGCCCTTTGGCTTCTTCTACGATCGCTCCAGTACTTTAGGCCTCTGGTATCAGGCATCTATGCTTCCTCGCGAGGATTCTTTCCGCCGACGCATTGCCCGCAACCTACCCTACGCCCATCGTGGCCGAATGTTCAAGTCCCCCGAGCTTCAAAAATTTTTCGAGTCGCTCTGGTGGTACATGCCCGACCCCAACTACGTCGATGACCCCTCTGATTTCACAGAATACGACCGCGAATACATTAAGTGGGGCAAGGGGGAATAATCTTCTCCCAACCATTTTTTTGGCGTATGGGTAAATTTTTTGGTTGGATTTGGGTGTCTGTTGCAAATGGGGCATTTTTTAGGATTGCCGATTCGAATTTTTTTTTTCCCCGCGCAGTTTGAAGTATAGAGGTTCAATACTGGTCAGTCACTCAATGGCAAATTGTATTTTATGATGTGCAAGTATTCACATGCCGTACATTTCATCTTGAACATTTGTTAACTTTTAATGTAATTTGAGCATCTGCAAGGCAGTTTATCATAGGAGTCCAGCCGATTTTATCCTATAACAAAAGCGTTAGACCTAAAGAGCGCACTCCGTCATTGAGGGATGCGCTCTTTTATTTTGCTGTATGTGTGGTTGTTGGGGTGCTGCTTTTCGCAGCGTAAGATAGGAGTGGCGTTCAGATGGTGGGTTGTTGTTTCAGCCAGCGGTTGACTTCTTTGATGCGCTCACGGGCTTGTTGGCTGAATTCGTCATCCGGGGCAAGGATGGGAGCGAGGTAGTTTTGCCATTCGGGTGATTGGAAGTATTGGCGCTGGCGCTGGATATACTCTTTTAGTTTGATTTTGGTGCCGTCGAAGTCGGCTATGACCCAGTGGCCGTCCAGTCTTATCAAGCTGAGTTTGTGCTCTCGGCTTTCGCCGTAGTTAGTGAGCATGAATATGGCTTCGGCTCCGTCACTTTGGGCGTTAATGTCTTCAACGTTAACGGTACGGTTGGGGTCGCGGCCGCCATTTCCGCTGACGAGGGTATAGAGCCACTCGTCGGAGCCTATCTCCCCTATGCCGTCGCTGGGTACGGCCCAGGCTTGTTGAAGCAGATCGTAATATTCAGGCGCAAAGGCTGAGGCGCTTCCGGAAATGATTTCATGGTCGGGAAGGAATTCAATCAGTTGGGCAACACGTTCTTGGGTGGGCGGTTCGTTGCCGACATTTTCGAATGGTAGGGATTCGTCAGTGTTGCTACAGCCCTTTCCTGCACAGGATATTAGGCCGAGGGCGATGAACGAGGCGAGGACGAGGAAAACTATTTTTTTCATTGTTTAGTTTGTGTTAGGATTTGGCAAAGGGATTGGTAGTTGACGCCTTGGAAAGAGTCTAACACATGGCTGCAACGGGACTCTATGGCGGCGCGCGGATGGGTGGTGGCCATGCCGAAGGTGAACATGCCTGCCGCCATGCCTGCGTCAAGTCCGCTGAAGGCGTCTTCGAATACAATACATTCGGTAGGCGGCTGGCCAAGCATCTCTGCAGCCCGCAGATAGCAGTCGGGGTGGGGTTTAGATGCAATGAAGTCTTCGGCGGTGAGGATGCGGTCGAAGAGTTGCGGGAAAGCGGGCATTTGCGATTGGACGTGCAGCATCTTGTCGCAGTTGGAGCTGGTAACCAAGGCCAGTAGGATGCCGTGTCGATGTAGGTCGTGAAGCAGTTCTTCTGCTCCCGGGAAGAAACGGTAGCGCATGGTTCGCTCTGACTGGTATAGTTGGCGGATGAGGTCTTGCTGCATTTCTTCCTGTGGGAAGTAACGTTGCATGATATCAGTAAGGGTAGTGCCTTTGATTTGTTGGGCGAAATCAGCAATTTCGGGATGATATTGCCGACCCACGGCACTCCAAAATTGGGTATAATGTCCTTCGGTGTCGAAGAGGGTTCCGTCCAGGTCAAAGAGGGCTGCTTTCATATTTAATGCCGTGTTCAGAATTCTTAGAGGGGCAATGACAGAATGAATTTAGGGCTAGTCTGTGGGGATTTGTTTAATTATTTTGGCAGGTACACCGCCGACTATAGTGTTGGCAGGCACGTCTTTGGAAACTACGGCTCCTGCGGCTACGACTGCTCCGGCGCCAATGGTGACTCCCTGCAGGATGGTGGCATGGGCTCCTATCCATACGTTGGGACCTACATGGATGGGCTTGTGGTAAAGGCTCTGCCGGTCTGAAGGAGCAAGGCCGTGGTTAAGTGTGGCGAAGACCACTTGTGGGCCGATGAGGCACCCTTCGCCAATCCAGATGCCGCCCTGGTCTTGGAACTGGCAGCCGGCATTGATAAAAACGTTGGGGGCAATGTGTAGGTTGCTGCCGAAGTCGGTGCTGAATGGCGGGTTGATGTTCACCGTCTCGTCCAAGGGGTATCCGAAGAGCTGACTCAGCAGCTGGCAGCGCTCTTCGGGTGTGTGGAAGCCGGTGTTGTACTGGCAGGTGATGCGCTGGGCTTCAAGGGTCTGCTGCCGCATGAAGGCAACGATGTCGGGACGGTTAAGCGGCTGGCCGTTGGCAATGAGTTGTTGAAATTCTGCAAGAGTCATGTTGTAATGGAATTAGAATAAAAAACATGAATTCAAAATTCTGAATTCCGAGTGGCTGTATCTCCACTTAGAATTCAGAATCTTGAATTCGTAACCAGGTGTTATTTTCTTTTGGCTTTGACTTCTTTGTACTCGTTGTTGAGGCCTTCGATTATCTCGTCGGTGATGTCCATGGCGGGGTTCATGTAGAGCGAAGGACTGTCGTTGAAGGTCTTGCGGAGGATAATGTCGAACTGCTGGTTGTCGGCATTGTACTCGCGAACGAAGGCGAAGATGCGGTTGAGAAGCTCAATATTGGAGTCCATCTGCTTCTGCATGACTTTGGCTGCCAGTTCTTGCTCAAGGGTGGCCAGTTTGTCGGCGCGCTGTTTGAGCTCTGCTTCGGTGGCCTGCTGCTGACTGAGGGTCATGTTCTCGCCAGTCTTGAGATAGTTCTGGTAGTCGTTCTGGAACTTGGTCATCTGCTGCTGGTAGCTCTTTTCTTGAGCGTCTTTATATTTGTTCAGCTCTTCCTGCAGGTCGATGGCATACTGGTATTTTGCCAGTAGGGAGTCGCTGTCGACAAAGGCTATCTTGAGCTGTCCGTCTTCGGCAATCACGGGCATAGAGGCGTTGGGGTTGACGCGGTTGGGGTTCTTAGCACCAATACCGGTGAAGTGGAAAATGTATATCATGACCAAGCCGATAAGAAGCACAATATTGCAGACAAGCAATCCTTTGTTAGCCTTGCAGGCGGGTTGCGGGGCAGGCATCTGCGGAGCGGCCATGGTAGGCTGTGCCTGGGGCTGTGGAGGCTCGGAGTTGGCGGGACGCTGCTCTTGGTTTTCTTGTTCCATCTTGATGGTGTCGAGGCTGTTGTCGTCGACGGGTTTGTTCAAATCTTGTTTTATTTCCATGATGTGTTTTTTTATTCAAAGTTGATATGATTCTTTTTTTATTCTGCTACTTCGCCTATGACGTCGATTGCGCGCTGCACACGGGCGATGGTTTCTTCTTTGCCAATGGTCATGACCAAGGTGAGCATGTCGGGGCCAACGGTGGTGCCGACCACGGCCAGGCGCAGCGAGTTCATGATTTGTCCCATATTGAGCTCATTGCCTTTGATGTAGTCCTCCAGCAGGGCTTTATGGATGGCATCGTATTCAAAGGGCACGGTGTTGAGGATTTCGATAACCTTAGCCATGTGGCGAGTCATGCCGGGTTTCCAACGCTTGCTGACAGCCTTTGGGTCGTACTGGGTGGGGGCGACAAAGAAATAGTGGGTTTGGTCCCAAAGCTCTTGGGGAAAGTTGAGACGCTCTTTCATCATGCCAACCACGCGGACCACATAGTCACGAGGGGCGTCAACGCCGTGCTCTTTCAGCTGAGGCTGGAACATATCGGCTAGGCGCTCGTCGCTGCATTTCTGCAGGTACTCGTGGTTGAACCATTTGGCTTTTTCGACATTGAATTTGGCACCGCTCTTGCTAATGTGCTCGATGCTGAAGAGGTGAATCAGTTCGTCCATCGTCATGAGTTCCTGGTCGTTTCCAGGGTTCCATCCGAGGAGGGCGAGCATGTTGACCACAGCCTCGGGCAAGTAGCCCTGCTCGCGATAGCCGCTGGCGGTTTCGCCGGTCTGCGGATTCTTCCAGTCGAGTGGAAAGACGGGGAAACCGAGTCGGTCGCCGTCGCGCTTGCTGAGCTTGCCGTTTCCGTCGGGTTTGAGCAGCAGGGGCAGATGGGCAAATTGTGGCATGGTGTCCTCCCAGCCAAACGCCTTGTAGAGCATGACGTGAAGAGGTGCCGAGGGCAGCCATTCTTCGCCACGGATGACATGCGAGACCTCCATGAGGTGGTCGTCGACGATGTTGGCAAGGTGATAGGTGGGCATGCCGTCCGATTTAAAGAGCACTTTGTCGTCGAGCAGGCGGCTGTTCATAGTGACGTCGCCACGGATAAGGTCGTGAACGGTGATGTCGATATTCTCTGGGAATTTGAAGCGGACGACATAGGGCTCGCCGCTGTCGAGACGCTGCTGCACCTCTTCGGCCGAGAGGGATAGGCTGTTCTCCATGCCGCTGCGGGTGTTGCAGTCGTATTGGAAAGTCTTCTTCTGGGCTTCGTATTCCTTGCGTTTGGCATCGAGGGCTTCGGGCTTGTCGAAGGCGTAGTAAGCCCAGCCGTCGCGCAAGAGCTGGTCGGCATATTGACGGTAGAGGGGCTTGCGGTCGCTCTGGCGGTAGGGACCGTAGTTTCCGCCGATGTGGACGCCCTCGTCGAACTTTATGCCCAGCCATTCGAGGGCCTCAATGATATATTCCTCGGCACCCGGGACGAAACGGGTTTGGTCCGTGTCTTCAATGCGGAGAATCATATCGCCGCCATTCTGCCGGGCGAAGAGATAGTTGTACAAAGCGGTGCGGACTCCGCCGATGTGGAGCGGACCGGTGGGACTAGGTGCGAAACGAACGCGGATTTTTTTCATATATGATAGTCTTTTTTAAAATCGATAGATTAGGTGATAATTATTGATTAGACAGATTAGACGTTTCAAGGGTGGAGAAATGTTTTTTGCCACGGAGGTAGAAGTCGAGGAGAAGGTGGCCGCGATAGATGCAGGAAACCTGGCGAGGACGGAGTGCCTCGCGTTTCAGCCGGAGGCCGGGTTTGCGACGGCGGTAGTCGCGGTGGGCTTGGAAGACGGCCTGAAACTCCTTGGGCTTTCGCTCCAGAAGGAATTTCAGCGCGGCCACGTAGTCAAGCACCAAACGTAGCAGGAGCACCCGGTTTAGGCGTCCGTCGGGCAGGTTTTTATAGAGCATGCTCAGGTTGTTGCGGAAGTTCAGATAGGTCTTGCGTGGGTTAGACTTTGGCAGGGTGCCGCCGCCTACATGATAAATAACAGACTGGGGGCAGTATTCCACGCGGTAGCCTTTGTTCTTAGCCCTCCAGCAGAAGTCAATTTCCTCCATGTGGGCGAAGAAGTCGCCGTCCAGGCCGCCCAGCTGGTGCCAGACGTCGGCACGGACGAACATGGCGGCTCCGGAAGCCCAAAAAATCTCGCGGGGGTCGTCGTATTGGCCATGGTCCTGTTCCACAACGTCGAAGAGTCGGCCACGGCAGAAGGGGTAGCCGTAAGAGTCGATAAAACCGCCGGCAGCTCCGGCATATTCAAAAGTGTCGCGCCGGTCGTACATAAGCAGTTTTGGCTGGCAGATGGCGGTCTGCGGGTTCTGCTGCATCTGCGCTATGACGGGCTCTATCCAATGGGGTGTGACCTCGACATCGTCGTTCAAAAGCACATAGTAGTCGGCCTCGACCTGTGCAAGGGCGCGGTTATAGCCTTCGGCAAAGCCGTAGTTCTGGTCTAATTGTATTATGCGGAGAGAGGGATAGTGGGAGTGGAGAAACTCAATGGAATCGTCGGTGGAGCCATTGTCGGCAATGATAACCTCGGCATCGCCAGTGGTGTTGGCGGTGACCGAAGGCAGGAATTTCTCCATCATGTGGCGGCCGTTCCAGTTGAGTATGACTACTGCGGTTTGCATTTTCTGATAATTACTGTTAGTTCTTTCGTATCGTTTATACTTCGGCCTCCATCAGCGGCATGTCGGCCGGACGTTTGCGTTTCCACCGCTTGTGCGACCAAAGCCAGTATTGTGGAGCCTGCCCAATGGTTTTGGCAAGCATCTGCACGTAGCGGGCGGTGATGGTGTATTGCGGCACCTCGTCAGGCCGCTCGCAGAGGGGGTAGAACCGCACCTCGTAGTGTCCGCGGCTCACCTTGGTCACGTCGTAGTAGAGGACGGGGAGGTTGTATTTCCGGGCAAAGTATTCGGCACCATACAGGAAAGGGGTTTCCTGATGGAGGAAACGCGTCCAGTATGACTTGTGCTCGTTGCTGGGCGACTGGTCGCTCAGCATCATATAGGCGCAGGGAACATGGTGCTGCTCATAATAGGCCATGGTTTGTCGCACGGTGGTGTGGTCGACAATCTCGGTGCCGAAACGGGCGCGCCGACGGGTGATATATCCTGCCACCGACTTGTCGTTGAGCGGCTTGCCCACGCCGATGGCCAAAAGGTGTATTTGGAAGTTAAGCGAGGTTATCATGTACTCCCAATTGTTAAAGTGGGAGGACATGAGAATGACGCTTTGCCCCTTTTCGTAGTATGCGTTGACCAACTCGCGGTTGACAAATCGGTAGCGCCTCAGAATGCTTTGGGGCGAGGCGTAGAGGTTGTGCAGCCCCTCCACCAGGAGGTCGCTGATGTGGCGGTAGTAGGCTTTCTCAATCTGGAGCCGTTCTTGTGCAGTGCGCTCGGGAAAGGCATTGAGCAAGTTGGTACGCGTCACCTTGCGGCGATAGCGTACCAGATAATAGACTATGTAGTAAATTATGTCGGCTAGAAGTCTCAAGGCCAAGGGTGTTAGTATCCACGCTCAAATTGTTCACCCACTTGGCCAACCACATCTTCGTCCAGCTGCTTCTGACTCAGGTCGCGTTCCCATTGTGGGGTGCGTACCTCGCCGCGGGCATTGGAGTTCAGAAGCTTGTAGTATCCGCTACGGAACTGGTCCCAGAAGAGGAACACGCGGTTGTCGTAGTCGTTAGGCAACTGGTTGTACCGCCAAAGTTGGTAGGGGAGGTAGTGGACGATGCCCTGTGTACGGTCCTGTTCGGCGGTGAAGAAAGTGTTGTTTTCGTTCTTATTAAGCTCGGCCGAACCCATGTGGCGGGCGCCGACGAAATTCTTCTCGTCGCGCACGTGGTCAGGAGGACCGTACTGCAGATAGACGCGGCCGCGGTCGGTGCGGTAGCCAGGCGTTTTGGGATAGGTGAAGTATTTGGTCACGTAGTCCAAGCGGCTGCGGTAGTCGGTCCACTCGCCTTCGGGGTCGATGGGGCTGCGGCGGTGCCAGAAGAAGTAGAAATAGGACTGCTTGGCGGAAAGGCTGGAGTCGTTTATGACATTCTTGCCTATGGCAATTTCCTGGTCGGTGGAGATGGGGTAGAGGGCGTCGATGTAGAAGTTGAGCTGTTCCTTGTCGGTGAGGTGTGAGGCAAAGGAGAGGGCCACGTCCTCCTCGGTGGCATTGTAGTCGACCTCCACGTTGGGGTTGGAGCGCATGAAGGAGAGTTCGCGGCGCAGCAGCACCTGGCTGTCGTCGCCCATGACTTCGGCCACCAAATTGTAGTTGCCCGAAGGAAGTTTCTCAATGTCGAGGGTGGTGTAGATGGGCACGTTGGCGTTGGCCTGCTTGCGGACGATGGAGTGTCTGAAGCCGGGGATGCGTCGGCGGGTTTCCTTCTTTTCTATAGAAAGGTTGACGGTGTATTCTTTGTTGCCCACCTCGCGGTCGAGGTTGTATATTTCGAAATAGGGGTGGAGCTTGGTGACGGAGGCGGGAATGAAGTCGTCGATGTAGGGCACCATGTCGTATCCGTTGCGCGAGAGCATGTTCTCGGTAGTGGTGGGGGTGGCCGAGCTCATAAGCTGAAGATTGGACATGGTGGTCTTCTGGTTTTCGAAAAATACCACCAGCTTGTCGTTGTAGACGAAAGGCATGTCGGACGAAGCCTTGTCGCGCAGTGTGAGCTGCAGGTCGTAGATGCCGTTGGGCAGCGAGAAGCGGTGGAGGTCCATGAAGGTGAAGTTGGTGGCCTCCTGGCTGGCGGTGGAGGGACTCAGCAGGTCGCGCTTATTGAGGTATACCACCGAGTCGCCGCTCCTGACCACGATGGTCACCTCCACGGTGGCGCGATATTGGTCGTCGCTGGTTTTGACGAAGTTAAGGCTCCAGGCCCTGAAGTCGAGATAGGTTTCGACATAGGGCTGGTTGCTGCTGGGAATGTAGAAGGCGCTGTAGCCAAACAGGGCCGAAAGGTGTTTCTCGGCAGCAAATGTCGAAGTGGCCACTAGAGCCAAGACTAAGAGGGATAGTATTTTCTTCATAATGTGTTGATGTTTCGAAAATATTTATCTCATAACGGAGTTTTGCTTTTGTTATTGTGTGTTCTCCGCAATTAATTATTCATAAAATGCTCTTCTATCCAAAAAAACTCCCTTCGAACCCGATGCAAGCCTCCCTACAAACGGCTTTCTACCCTCTTCCTCCGTTGTTTGGCTTGTATTTCATTTGGTTTTATTTTGGTTTTATTCAGTATGCCATAAATAAAATGCAAACTAAATACAAACTAAATGCAAACAAAGTAGCGAACCTTCAGTGGCGGCAGAAGGACGGGCGAAGGGAGAGGAAGGGGGAGGCGGAGGGTGGCAGCGACGAAGTAGGGCAGAAGGGGATGGGCGGCAAGGAAGATGGAGGGTGGGGGAAGGACGGGTTGCAAAATATTTTTACAGGAGTGTGCGCTAATCCATTTTTTTTGTGTAAATTTGCAATGTATGAGAACACTGGTTTTTGCTACGAATAATAAGCATAAACTTCACGAAGTCAGAGAAATGCTCGACGGAGTGGTGGAGATAAAAAGTTTGGATGAGATGGGGCTGGCGGGCGATATACCCGAGACGGCCGACACACTCCAAGGGAACGCCCTGCAAAAAGCCACGTGGGTGTGGGAACGTTCGCACCTGGACTGCTTTGCCGACGACACCGGGCTGGAGGTGGATGCCTTGGGCGGTGCGCCGGGCGTTTACAGCGCGCGCTATGCGGGGCCGCAGTGCAGTTTCGACGACAATGTTGACAAGCTTTTGGCAGCCCTGGCCGGTGAGACCAACCGCAGAGCCGATTTTCGCACGGTTATCTGCCTGATGGAGAAGGGAGTGCCAAGGTATTTCGAGGGTCGTGTCGATGGGCAGATTCTTACCGAGCGCTACGGTTCGGAGGGCTTTGGCTATGACCCCGTTTTCATGCCCGACCGCTTTGCCGTGAGTTTTGCCGAGATGCCCTTGGAGGTGAAGAACCAGATAAGCCATCGCGGCATTGCCGTGGGTAAACTGGTGGCTTATTTGAAGGAAGTACAACGCTAATCATTGCTATGAAATACACAGCCGTCTACCCCTTGCAGATTTCGCAGAGCATGTCTATGAGTGACTCCTACATCCTGGTGTTGGCGTCGCCGGAGACGGGCAAGCAGGTGCCGGTGCTGATTGGCGAAGCCGAGGCACAGGCCATTGTCCTTGCCATCGAGCAGCGACATGCCCGCAGACCGCTCACGCACAACCTCATCTGCAACCTTATGGATGAATTTATGCTGACGCTCAAGCAGGTGACTATCGACCGCTTCGAGGAGGGGGTTTTCTACTCTACCCTTTATGTGAGCGACGGTTTTTCCGAAAAGAAGATTGACAGCCGCACGAGCGACGCCGTGGTGCTGGCCTTGCTGCAGAGCAGCAACATATTGATGGACATGCAGGTGCTGGAGGAAACGTCGATGGAGCCTGGGGCTTTGGAGAATAACCTGCCTTCGCACGTGGCCCACGGCCGAGAGGAGAGTTTGGAAGAGCTGGAGGAGAAACTGCGACAGTGCGAACAGGACGAGGACTACGAGCAGGCCGCTGAGATTATGAAGAGAATTAACCAGTTGAGAGGCGAGGAAAAGTAGCTTTTTGACTTGTTGTAATTATTGTTATATTGGTTATTATGATAAATAAGATAGACGAAACTACAGAATATATCCGCCAGTGCATGGGCAGTCGCCCTGTGCCGGAGATTGGCATTATCCTGGGCAGCGGCCTGGGTCTCCTGGCCGACCGCATTCAGGACCAGCTGGTGATTCCGTATGGCGGTATTCCAAATTTCAAACGTTCTACGGCCGAGGGACATAAGGGGAACCTGATTCTTGGCACTCTCGGAGGCAAACCTGTGGTGGCCATGCAGGGCCGTTTCCATTTCTATGAGGGCTACACGATGCAGGAGGTTACTTTCCCGGTGCGCGTGATGTTCCGCCTGGGGGTGAAGATATTGTTTGTGAGCAATGCGGCGGGTGCCGTCAACCCCGAATACCGCGTGGGCGACTTGATGGTCATTTCCGACCATATCAACCTGCTTCCCAACCCTCTTATCGGACCCAACATGGAGGAATTCGGACCCCGTTTTCCCGACATGACCACGGTTTACAGCAAGCGCATCCGACAGCTGGCGGTTGAAGAGGCTGAGAATATGGGCGAGAGATTGCGCATGGGCGTTTATGTGGCCGGGACGGGTCCCACCTACGAAACTCCGGCAGAGTATAAGTTCTACAAGGCCATTGGCGGTGACGCAGCCGGAATGTCCACCATTCCGGAGGTTATAGTGGCCCGCCACTGCGGCATGGAAATTTTCGGCATGAGCGTTATTACCAATCAGTCCAACGACCTGAGCGACACCTGTCTCAACAGCGGTGAGGACGTGGTGAAGCAGGCCAATCTGGCGGCAGAGAAGATGACGACCCTTTTTGAGCGGGTGATTACTAGGCTGTAGGAATGATTAAGACGGCTTTTTTCGATATTGACGGAACTTTGTTGAGTTTCCTTACCCACAGGGTTTCGGAGGGGACTATCCGCGCCTTTGAACAGCTGCACAGGCAGGGGGTGCGCACGTTTATCTCTACCGGCAGACCCGACTGCCTCATACCCGAGATGCCGCTTTCGTTTGACGGGTATGTCACCATGAACGGGGGCTTTTGCTTTATGGGCGACCGTGTGCTGTACAAGAACCCTATCCCGCAGAAGGAGACCGACCGATGGCTGCGCTTTGCAAGCGAGAACGACTTGTGCACGATGGTCTTTACTGACTACGAGATGTTTGTGAATACATACGACGACCCTGTGGCCAATGCTTTGCGCGACGAGATAAAGTTTAAGATGCCTCCGCTGCTGTCCCTGGAGGAGATGTGTGGCCGCGAGGCGTATCAGTTTATATGCGTGATGGATGCCAGTTTCGATGCCGAGGTGGCGGAGCTTTTGCCCCATTGCCGTATGCCCCGTTGGCATAGCCGCTTTACGGACCTGATTAACGCGGACAATAGCAAGGCCGTGGGTATCGAGAGTATTTTGAGGCACTTGGGCGTGGGACGCGAGGAGTGCATCTGTTTTGGCGACGGGGCCAACGATGTAGAGATGCTGGAGTATTGCGGCATTGGCGTTGCCATGGGAAATGCGCCCGACGACGTGAAGGCACATGCCGACTATGTGACCACCTCGGTTGATGACGAGGGGGTGGAGCATGCTTTGAAAGCACTGAAAATTATCTGAGAGGGTTAGCTTTCTTCGTTGTAGTAAACCTTGTAGTACTTGCCTTTTTCGTCCTCGCCCTGTTCGATGAGTTCGCGGTTGCCGTGGACGTAGATGTGGAAATTCTTGTCGAGTTTGATGACGCTTTTGTAGGCGCGCGCCTGTTTCTTGACGGCGCTTTCGCTGATGTCGTAGCTGTCGGGCAGTTCCAGCTCGTTTTGCTCCTGGTATTGCTGGCGGTACTCGCGGAAGCTGTCGATTACTTCGGGTTGTGAAATGACTTCCTCGGTAAAGGTCTGCAGGTCGAAGTTGTCGTTTTGCTTGAAGTAGTTGCTGCAGCGGTTGAGCATGTCGGCTTGGTCGGCTTTGGTCACTCCTTCGAACTGCTGTGGGAGCTGGTCGGTGACGAACTTTTTGTAGGCCTGCATTTCGGTGTGGGTGTTGTAGTACTCGTCCTCGCGTTGGCGGATGTGGAGGAAACTGTCTTTCCAGTAGAGGGCGTCGGTGGTGCGGTTGGTGGCGTCCACTACGCTGACGACGTAGCCTTTCTCGCCCTCGCAATTGAAAATGATGGCTCCTTTGTCTAGTTTGTTGGGGTTGATGCCGTGCTCCACCTCAAGGCGGTATTGGGCTTGGGCGCTGGGGTCGCTGGCCTGTTGGCTCCAATGCTCGTCGTCGTGCTGCACTTTTAGGAATGATTCTTTGTTCTCTGATTTGAAGAGACCTATGGCGTCCATGGTTTCGCCGTTGAAAAGGCATTCGGAAAAATAGACTACAAACAGTTCGCCGCCCTTGATGTTGGCGTGGGTAGATACGTCGTAGAGGTGGCGGGCCAGTCGGCAGGACTCTTCAGGTAGGCTTTCGGGGTCGGCGAAAATCTGCTGGCAGCTCTGGAAGACTTCGTTCAGGGAGAGGTCGGTGTCGTCGCAAAGATGGTAGTATTCTTCTACTTTGAAGGGAGAAAGGAAGTAGCGGATGAGTAGGTCCTGGAGTTGCTCGGTGAGGTTGAGCGGGTGGTCGGAGAGGACGAACCCCTCCTCGGTGGCTTTGTTGCCCACACGGTGGAGGATCACGGTGTGAATGGATTGCGCTTCAAATACAGGCATTGGGGATAGGGAAAGGAGATCGGTTATTTGTTGTAGTGGGAGATGCGGAAGACCCAGGCTCCTTTGGTCTTGCTGAGGTCCTCGTGGGTGAGGTTGCCGAGGCGGATGTAGAGGCTGCCTGCAAAGTAGTAGTGGACGATGATTTTGTCGCACCCCAGCAGTTTTACCTGTGAGAGGAGTCCCGGACGGGGTATATTTCGCAGGATGAGGGTGTTGCCGTTGAGGTGTGTGGCGATGGCGTATAGGTTGTCGCCCCGGCGGGTGTAGAAGACGGTGCTGTCGCGTTCGCACATCTTGCTGAAGGGGCGGCTTCCGTAGATGGCCTCGCCATTCACTTTCATCCAGTTGCCCAAATCGTGTAGGCGTTCTTGCTGCAGCATGGGGATGGTGCCGTCGGCATCGGGACCTACGTTGAGCGTCATGCCGCCACCCGCCGCCACGAGTTTGACAAAATGGCGGATGAGGGAGTCGCTGGTGAGGTAGTTGCTAAGGGGTTCGTTCTTGTTGAGTCCGAAGGAACGGCCGATGCCACGGCATTCGGCCCAGGGACGCAAGGTGTCGTTAATGGCGCCTTTGTATTCCGGGGTTTTGAAGCCGTGTTGGGTGCCAGAGCCCCAACGGTCGTTGACAATGGCTTCCTCGCCTACGGTGTTGTAGTACCAGGAGATTATTTCAGGGGCACGGAACTGAGCGGCGCTGTTCTGCCATTCGCCGTCGGCAAAGATGAGGCTGGGTTTGTATTTGGAAACCAATTCTTTGAATTGGGGAATCATGTAGTCGTCGACATATTCGCCGATGGCGCTGTCGGGGTCCTGCATCCATACATGGAGTTGGTTGGTCCACTCGGTAAGGGAGTAGTAGAATCCCATTTTCATGCCGGCGGCTCGGACGCAGCGGGTGAGGGAGTCTACGATGTTCATGTGGGGGCCGGTGACGACGCTGTTCCAATTGGGCTGGTAGCGGCTGTTCCAAAGGCAGTAGCCGTCGTGGTGTTTGGTGACTAGCACGACGTATTTGGCGCCCGATTGGGCAAAAAGGTCGGCCCATTCCTGCGGTTTCCAGTGCTCGGCGAACCATGTCTGGGCGTAGAGGGTGTAGAGGTCGGTGATTTTGGGACGTTGTTTTACCCCGTCGCTGTTGCTGAGACGTCCGCTCCACTGGTCGCCTAGCAGGTAGCCCCAACGTTTGTTGAAGTCTTTCATTTCTTTCACCCGGATGCTGTCGCCTAGCATCAGTCCGCGGTAGAACCACTCGCCGTAGGAGTCGGCTCCGGCGTATGCGGGAACGGAATAAAGCCCCCAGTGGACAAAGATGCCTAGTTTGGCATCTTGGAACCACTGCGGATAACCGCGTTGGTTTAGCGACTCCCAGGTGGGCTGCACCTCTTGGGCCCGGATACCCACTCCCAGCACGAGTGAGAAGAAAAATATAGCTGCTATATATCTAAATCTATTCATAAAAGAGTCGTTATCAATCAATAATATGTTTTACGCTCAAAACGCTCAAATTGCAAAGTTACAAACTTTTCCTCAATTAGTGAGTCCTTATATGATTATTTAACCATCCACCCCCAGCTGTATGCCTGTCGGAGACAGGCGATGCGCCCAAGCGCAGATAACACCATACAAGCCGTTAGGCGCAGTGTGGTGTAGAGTGAAGTCAGAGTAAGAGCCTGTCGGAGGCAGGCGACATTGCATCTAGAAGAATGGGTTTGCCCTCATTAATAGAAGGCAGACTCCTAGTCGCCTCTCTTCGAGAGGCTGTTTTTTCTTTACATACCATTCACCACACTGCGCCTGTGGCTTGTGTGGTGTTATTCGCAGCAAGGTGCGGTGCAGCCCCTCCGGGGCCAATCTGCCGCCTCCCAGATGGCTCTAAAACCATCCACCATCAGCCGTATACCTGTCGGAGACAGGCGATGCGCCCAAGCGCAACTAACACCATACAAGCCGATAGGCGCAGTGTGGTGCGTAAGAGTATGTGCCTGTCGGAAG
>Ga0247611_10005583_pt1 | contig 16551 bp, 15 predicted proteins | sample 177DNAGHGhighgp2_FD_192422 | JGI IMG/M metagenome (GOLD analysis project Ga0247611, IMG submission 192422) | Sheep rumen microbial communities from Palmerston North, Manawatu-Wanganui, New Zealand - 1770 DNA GHGhigh gp2 | ecosystem: Host-associated > Mammals > Digestive system > Stomach > Rumen... | reverse complement strand
ATTATACATTCTATTAAGTTTTATATCGGTAGTATTCATATCAACCCTTGGAGTATTCTTAGATACAGTTAATCCAAAGCTTATTTGGGATGATGAAATAAACGCCTTAAGAGGAAACCATAATGTGTTTATTAATATGGCATTTTCTATATTAATTTCAGGCATATTATTAGGTATTATTTTCTTACTTAAATATTTAAATATTGGCATAGTTTGGGCATTTATCATTTCATTTGTAATAGTAATTACTTTTACAGTAGTTATATATTTAATCGCCTTAAAATATGGTAGTAAAAACATAGAAAGAATAGAATAAAAAAAGAATCCGTTTGGATTCTTTTTATTCATTTATTTTTCGTTTTAATTCATATATTAAGCTTAATGCTTCTCTTGGTGATAAATCATCAGCATTAATATCATTTAATATTTGAATTACTTCTGGAGTTTCTTTAACTTCAACCTTTTCATCACTATCAAAATTGAATAAATCCATCTCTATTTCTGTTTTTCCTTTAGTTTCTTCTAAGTGATTTAGTATAGCTTGAGCTCTATTAATTACTTGATTTGGTAAATGAGCTAATTTAGCAACATTTATACCATAAGATTTATCTGTTGGACCATCAACTACTTTATGTAAGAATACTAATGTATTTTTATCATCTTTAGCACTAACATGTATATTTTTTAATCTCTTTAAAGTCTTATCTAAAACTGTAAGTTCATGGTAGTGAGTAGAAAATAAAGTAATAGCGCCTATTTTTTCATGAACATATTCAATAACTGCTTGGGCTAAAGCCATACCATCATATGTAGCTGTACCACGTCCTATTTCATCAAATAATATTAATGAATTTTTAGTAGCAAGCTTTAAAGCATTATTAACTTCAGTCATTTCTACCATAAAAGTAGATTTACCACTTACTAAATCATCTGCGGCACCAATACGCGTAAATATTTGATCTACTATTGGAAGTGTTGCGCTCTTTGCAGGAACAAAACATCCTATTTGAGCCATTATCATGATGATAGCAAGCATTCTCATATAAGTTGATTTACCACTCATATTTGGACCAGTAATAAGTAAAATATTATAGTTATTATTGACATTTATATCATTAGATACAAACACATCTTCACTTAATACTTCAACAACAGGATGGCGTCCATCAACTATATTTACTTCTAAATTATTAGTTAGTTTAGGCCTAGAATAGTTATTCTTTTCACTAACAATCGCAAATGATAAAAGACAATCTATAATTGATACAACTTTAGCATCAATTTGTAAATTAGATATATATTTTAAGCACTCTTTCCTAATTTCAGTAAATAATTCATATTCTAGTTCAATTGATTTATCCTTACTATTTAATATCAAAGATTCATATTCTTTAAGTTCAGGAGTAATAAATCTTTCAGCATTCGCAAGTGTTTGTTTTCTAACATAATTTAAATCTGGACTAATAGTTAGAGCGGCAGCTTTAGATATTTCAATGTAATAACCAAATACTTTATTATATGAGACCTTTAAAGTTTTTATTCCAGTTAATTCTTTTTGTTCAGCTTCATAATTAATAAGCCAATCTTTACCATTTTTAGTAATATCTCTAAGTTTATCTAATTCTTCATCATATCCGCCTTTTATGATATCACCATCTTTAATAGTAAGTGGTGCATTCTCATTTATTGATTTTTCTAATAACTTATATAGTTCATCAAGTGGATCAATCATATTAGATAATTCAGTAGAATATGTAGTGTTAATCTTTAAGATATTTTCTTTAATACTTGGTAAATATGACAAGGAATTTTTAAGTTGTAATAAGTCTCTAGCATTTGCATTTCCATAAGAAATACGCCCAACAATTCTTTCTAAATCATACACTTCTTTTAGTGAGTTTATTAGCTCTTCTTTAACCTCAAAATTATCAATCAAATTACCAACAATATCATATCTTTTTTTAATTAGATTACCATCAATTAATGGCCTAGTTATCCACTTTTTTAACTCTCTAGAACCTAGTGCTGTTTGACAATGATCAAGTAGCCATAAAAGGGATCCTATACGTGTAGAATTACGCAAATTTTCTAATAATTCTAAGCTATTAATTGTATGAATATCCATTCTTAAAAATTGTTTTGAATTATAATATTCAAGTGGTTTTAAGTGCATTAATTCACGCTTTTGTGTTTTAATAATATAGTTAATCATTCTACCAAATGTTTCTATAATTGCATTATCATTTACATTCTTTAATAAATTATTCCACATTGAATCTAGTGATACATCATCACAAACTGATATTAAAATTTGATACTTATTTTTAATACAATCTATAGCAATTTTATTAAATTTAGATGGTAAAATTATTTCTTTAGCATTTAATATTAATAATTCATTAATTAATAAATCAACGCTATTAAGTATCTTTGTAGCATAAGTTTCACCTGTTGAAAAATCAATATAACATATAGCATATTCACCTTTATCTTCAGTTACAGAAACTAAATAATTATTCTTATTATCACTTACACTACCTTTATCAATATTAGTACCAGGAGTAATTAGTCTAACTACATCACGTCTAACTATTTTATTAACTCCAGGTTCTTCCAATTGCTCAACAATGGCTACTTTATAACCTTTTTCAGTTAGTTTATCTATATAAGTATCAACTGCCATATAGGGGATTCCACACATAGGAACTCTTTCTTTAGCACCAGCATCTCTACCAGTCAAACATAACTCTAGTTCTTTACTTGCGATATATGCATCGTTAAAGAACATCTCATAAAAGTCTCCTAACCTAAAAAAGACTAGTGTGTCCACATAGTCTTTTTTAATATCTAAATATTGTTGCATCATTGGAGTATATTGATTTCTATCAATATCTTTAAATTCCATAATGCTTACCTCCGGATTTTATTTACCGAACCATCCTTTAACTGTCTTAGTGAATGATTCGTATAAACTATCACCTAAAATAGATTTAATTACTTTACATACACCTTCATATAATCCTTGAAGTGGTGTTCCTTCTAATACTCCTAGAACTCCTAGGATACCAAGTACAATTAATAATACTAATAGGATAACTAAAATAATTACTACCCACTTGATAATTGTAACAACTGGATTTGATTTTTTCTTACGTCTAGCAACTTTAGAGTCAGCTTGAAGAGCTTCTTTAATAGCTTTTTCTTCAGCAGCCTTTCTCTTCTTGTCTACCTTAGTTTCATTTCCAAGTCTTCTTTCTCTTGCAGCCTTATCTTCTCCATACATTGGAGCTTCAAATACTGGTGCTTCGAAAATTGGTGTATCAAATAATGGAGTATCGAATGATCCATATTCATCAGAATCATCATAAGTTGGACTATCAAATGAAGTTTCAGCTGGAGCTTCTTCAACCTTAGTTTCAGATGGTTGATCAGCAGCTTGATAGCTTTCTTGAGCTTCTTCTTCAATATCAGGCATTGCGATATCTTCAAAGTCATCAATCTTAACTGTATCTTCATCTTCAGTTTCTTCACTTGGTTCATCCATAGTGAATTCTTCATTTTCAGTATCTTCTAATCTAATTAAGCCTTCTTCTTCCTCGATTGGCTCTTCAACAACTTCTTCTTCAACAACTGGTTCTTCAACGACTTCTTCTTCTACTACTTCTTCAGCTTGAGTTTCTTCAGCTGGTTCTTCAGCTGGAGTTTCTTCTTCAGAATCGAATAGTGGAATAACAAAATCATCTTCTTCAAGTTCTTTAGATTCTTGCATATTAGCCATTTGTTCTTTTAAAGTTTCATTTTCTTCTTTTAGAGCATCCATTTCAGCTTGCTTAGCAGCTTCTTCAGCTTCTTCAGCTAATCTAGCTTCTTCAGCTTGTTTTTCTTCTTCTGCACGAGCAGCTTCTTCTTGAGCACGAGCTTGTTCTTCAGCTAATCTAGCTTCTTCCTCTTGACGAGCAGCTTCTTCTTGAGCTAATCTTTCAGCTTCTGCATCAGCAAGAGCTTGTTGTTTTTCAGCTTCAGCTTGATCAATTAATTCAGACATAGCTTGTTCATGTTGATCTTTAACTTCTGCTAATTCTTGTTCATGAGCTTCTTGTTGAGCTTTTAGAGCTTCTTCAGCAGCATTAGCCTTAGCTTGTGCTTCTTCAGCTTGTTTAGCAAGTTCAGCTTTTTCAGCTTCGCTCTTATCTTTATTATTCATTTGCATTTGAAGATTTAAAATCATTGCCTTTAATTCTTCGATTTGAGCATTTGATTGAGGTTCTTCAGCAGCTGGAGCTTCTTCCTCAATTGGAGCTTCATCTTCAACGATTTCATCTTCTTCGATTGGTTCATCATCTTCTGTAGGGATATCTAATACTGCTAAATTAACGTAAGACTTTTGTACTTCTGTTTCAACACGTGCGATAATATATTCGATGATATCTTCTTTCTTTAATTCAATAGAAGCTTTAACACCATTTTGTTTTGCATATCTTTGAAGTTGTTGAACGCTCATACGTTTAACTTTTTCTTGTTCTTCAGGAGAGAACTTACCGCTAGCGCTACAAGCATCAATGATAATGTCTGCTAATTCTTCCTTCTTAATTCTTCTTGGAACATCGATGTTATACTTAGCACCGATTTCTCTTAATTCATTTAATGTCGAACTCTTAGATAGAACTTCTCTGAATGTATTGTATTCAAGACCATCAACTTCGTTTCTTTCATCATAGAAAAGTGAATCCATTCCACGTTGATATTCTGCAATACTTTCTTTTTGGCTCATCTTATATCCACGAGCAGTTTCATATAGTCTAGCTAATTTTTCATTATCAATTTTTAATTCCTCAGCAAGTTTGATGAACATTAACCATAATGTTTCTCTATACTCATTGTAAATTTCAGCATTAGAAATTATAGTTAGAATTCCTTCAAGTTGATGCTCACTGAATGTGTTTAACCATCTTAAACGATAACGTACCTCATCAGTAAATTGTGATTTGAATTCAGCCTTTCTTACTCTCTTGTCAACAACTTTGTGTAAAGCTGTCATACGTACCTTTCTTGGCATGTTCATGCCTTGCTCATTGAAAAAGGCAACAATTTCTTTTGAAGGTAGGTCTCTTAATGTAGCAAGTACATCTTCAACTTTCATCACTTGTCCATTAATTTCTAATTCACTACCACGACTAATTACTTTCATATTCAATACCTCCATATGTATTTTTTATTAGATATCTACTTATTCATTTTACAATATTTATTATAGTATTTCAAGTAGTTTAGCCATTTTTTATTATTATTTTTTTCAATTTTTGCACATTTTTGTCAAACAATTAAAGAAAATTAACATTTATGGCCTCATTTATTATATTGCTTATCATTGATAAGTCGTTTTTTATGATAATTTCTAACTCTTGATATTCATTAATTATGTTTTCAAGAGATAAATTGTCAATATTCGCTTTGTTAAGGGATAAATCAGTTTTTGATAGTTTTATATATTCTTCATTTGATGTGATTATTTTTCTTAGTTCAATATATCTTTTTACATTACTATCATTTTTTAATTCTAAAGCAATTTTATTCAACTTCTTCACCAATTAAAAACCATGTTTTAGCTTCATTAATTTTTACATTAACAATGCTTCCTATATGATCTTTATTCCCTTTGAAATTAACTAATTTATTATGTTCTGAATATCCACATAACATATTTGGGTCATTTTTTGAAGTTCCATCAACTAATACTTTTACTACTTTTTCTTCAAAGCGTTTATTACCCTTTAAATATCCGCTATTAATAACTTCATGTAATCTATCTAATCTATCATGTGATACTTTAGGATCTATTTGATCGCTATATTTAGCAGCTGGTGTTCCTTCTCTAGGTGAATATATAAAAGTAAATGCACCTTCATAATCTACTTCTTCACATAGTCTAAGTGTATCTAAAAAATCTTCTTCTGTTTCACCAGGAAAACCTACAATGATATCTGTAGTTATAGATATATCAGGATTTAAGTCTTTTAATTTTTTAATTTTTTCTAAATATTCTTCATGAGTATATTTTCTATTCATTCTCTTTAATATAGCGTTACTTCCTGATTGAACAGGTAAATGTAAATGAGGCATAATGTTTTTTCTTTGCATTGCCTTCATTGTTTCTATATCTAAATCTCTAGGATGGCTTGTAGTATATCTTATTCTTTCTATACCTGTATCGCTTAAATCAAGTAATAAATTAGAGAAAGTATAATCAATATCTTTAAAGTCTTTACCATAAGCATTAACATTTTGACCAAGTAAAGTAATTTCTAAATAACCATCCTTTACTAAGCCTTCGACTTCTTTAATTATTTCTTGTGGTCGTCTTGATCTTTCTTTTCCTCTAGTATATGGGACTATACAATATGTACAGAATTCATCACAACCAAACATTATATTAACCCAAGCTTTTTTATTTGATAGTCTAGTATGAGGAAGCTTTTCAACAATACTTCCTTCAGTTGAATAAACCTCAATAATGCGGTTGTTAGTATTTTGAGCTCTATAAATATATTCAGGTAACATATGAATATTATGTGTTCCAAAAACTACATCTATTTGAGGATATTTTTCTAAAATCTTTGTGATTGTCTTTTCTTCTTGAGCCATACATCCACAAATACAAATAATCATATCCTTTTTCTTCATTTTTAAAGCTTTAAGTCCACCAACAGTTCCGTAAAATCTATCTTCAGCATTTTCTCTAATAGCACAAGTATTAATTATTAATACATCAGCATCTTCTTTACAACTATTAGTAAAACCCATTTGTTCTAAGATACCACTCATTACTTCACTATCAGCTTCATTTCCTTGGCATCCAAATGTAATGACATTATATTTTTTATTATCACCAATATGATAATATTTTTCATCTAATTTAAACTCTAATTCTAAAGTTTTATCAAATGTTCTTTTTCTTGCTTTTTTTAAGTCTGGTCTATTATAATCCATAAAATCAGCCCCTTCTTTAATATTATACATAATATTTAAAGAAAACACCACATAAAATTTGTGGTGTTAATTATCTTTTATGTTAATTCTTGTAATTTTGTTTAAATCAAAATCAATTACTACTGCATTTAATTGCATTTTCCCTTTTGCCATAACTAATCTTGTTGGCTTAGCTTCTAAGAATCTTTTGGTAATTAAATCTCTATCAGCACCTATTACACCATCAAGTGGTCCTGTCATACCAACATCAGTTATATAGAATGTACCTTTATCTAATCTTCTCTCATCACATGTTGGTACATGTGTATGAGTTCCAAGTATTGCTCCTTTAATTCCATCTAAATAATAACCCAAAGCTATTTTTTCACTTGTTGCTTCAGCATGCATATCAATGATGTAATAATCTGATTTAACAGACTCTATTATTTTTTTAGTAGTTCTAAATGGGCATTCTATTGGCATATTCATATAAACTCTACCTAAAACATTAATTACTGTAATAGTTTCATTGTTATAATTTATCGTAATATAGCCATTTTTTAAATATGAAGGATAGTTTGCAGGAATAACTATATTAGCTTTTTCTTCTAATAATTTATCTATTTCTTTATTACTAAAAGCGTGATTACCCATAGTTATTACATTAACGCCCATTTTCATAAAGTCTTTATATATTTTTGATGTAATTCCTTTACCTTCAGCTGCATTTTCACCATTTACAACAACTACATTAATTTTATATTGCTTTTTAATAGCGTCAATATTATCAGCTAAATATCTTACACCATCTTCACCATTAACATCTCCAACAAATAATAGTTTCATTATTACACCTCCTTAGATTTAAAAAGAGCCAAACGGCTCTTTATTATTTTGCGATATCGACAGCTCTAGTTTCTCTAACAACTGTAACTTTGATAGTTCCAGGATAACTTAGATTCTTTTCGATTTCTTCTTTTATTTCTCTAGCTACCTTAAATGTTGATAAATCATCAACTTCATCAGGTTTAACTATAACTCTTATTTCACGTCCAGCTTGAATTGCATATGTTGAAGCAACACCCTTAACATTATTAGAAATTTGTTCTAATTGTTCAAGACGTTTAATATAGTTTTCAAGTGATTCACTTCTTGCACCTGGTCTAGCTGCAGAAAGTGCATCAGCTGCTGCAACTAATACAGCAATAATACTTTCAGGCTCTTTATCACCATGATGTGATTCAATAGCATCAATAACTTCTTTTGGTTCGTGATATTTCTTAGCTAAGCTTGCACCAATTTCAACATGCGAACCTTCAATTTCATGGTCTACAGCTTTACCAATATCATGTAGTAATCCAGCACGTCTAGCAAGTACTTCATTTTCACCAATTTCAGCAGCTAATTTAGCAGCTAAAAATGCTGTTTCAATAGAATGGCTTAAAACATTTTGTCCAAAGCTTGTTCTATAATATAATCTACCAAGTAATTTGACTAAGTCAGGATGAACTCTACCTACATTTGCTGTAAATACAGCTTCTTCACCCTTTTCTCTCATAAATGATTCTACCTCAAGACGAGATCTTTCAACTATTTCTTCGATTCTTCCTGGGTGAATTCTACCATCAGAAACTAGAGTTTCTAAGGCTTTTCTTGCGATTTCTCTTCTTACTGGGTCAAATCCAGATAGAACTACAGCTTCTGGAGTATCATCAACAATTAAATCAACACCAGTTAAAGCTTCAATAGTACGAATGTTTCTACCTTCTCTACCAATGATTCTACCTTTCATTTCATCACTAGGTAATCCTACAACTGATACTGTCTTTTCACTTGTAGTTTCACTAGCATATTTTTGGATTGCAAGTGCAAGCATATTTTTAGCTCTTGCTTCTACATCCATCTTTGCTTTTTCTTCTTCATCACGGATATATAGAGCAATTTCATTACTCATATCCTCTCTTACTTTACTCATAATCATTTCTTTTGCATCTTCAACAGATACATTAGAAATTTCAATCAACTTTGCCTCTTGCTTCTTTAGTACATCGTCAATTTTACTCTTTAATTCTTCAATTTCATTTTTCTTTTCATCAAGTTTGTTTTCTTTGCTGTTAAGTAATTCTTCACGCTTATCTAGATTAGATACACGGTTGTTAATTTGGCTTTCTCTTTGGTTTAACTTATTTTCAGCCTCAGTTACCTCAAGTTTTCTAGCCTTTACTTCTTTTTCAGCCTCTTTTTTTAACGAAAAAATCTCTTGTTTAGCTTCTAACACCATTTCTTTTTTGGCTTTGTCGCCCTCTTTTTTGGCATTATCGACCATATTTTTGCATTCTTCTTCAGTTTTCTTTAAAGAACCTTCTCTTTGTTTAACTCTAAAGAAATATCCACAGATAAAGCCTGCTGTTACACCTAGTAAAATTGAAATGACTAAAACAAGAACCACAAAGGAAGTTGAATCCACTGCGTAAATCATTTTATCATTTCCTCCGTTTATTAATTTGTGAGCCTTAAAAAATGGCTTTATTTCCACATATAACACATATTCCATGCGTTATAAGATAAATCTCACATATTTATTATATATTAAAAAATATTATTAGTCAATGTTTCGTAAGTCTTTTTTGTAAGCATTTTTATTTTTTAAAAAAAGAAAAAGCGAAAAAGCTATTTGTACTTTTTCGCATATCCTTTTTTATTAATTTGTTTGCTTCTTGCTATAGCTAAATCACTTTCTTCAACATCTAAAGTTATAGTAGAACCAGCAGCAATAAATGAATCATCTTTTATTGTTATTGGAGCTATTAAATTACTATTACATCCAACAAATACATTATTGCCAATTATTGTTTTACTCTTCTTCTTTCCATCATAATTAACTGTAATAGATCCACATCCTATATTAACATTATTACCTATTTCACTATCACCTAAATATGATAAATGGCTTGATTTTGTATTAACACCAAGTATAGAATTCTTTACTTCTACAAAGTTACCTATTCTATCCTTTTCACCAATAATTGTATTCATTCTTATATGCGCGAATGGTCCTACTGTCGCATCTTTTGATATAGTTGAATCATATACAACTGATTGTCTACATAATACATTCTCACAAATTATAGAATTATATATTTCACTAGATGGACCTATAATACTATTTTTACATATTTTTGTCTTACCCATAATAAATGAATTAGGATAAATTGTTACACCAGACTCTATTTCTACATCAGGACCTATTGTTACTGTGTTTTTATTTATAATAGTAACACCACTTAGTAATAATTTTTTCTTTATATCTTCTTCTAGTTTTTCTTCAACAACACTTAAACTATATAAATCATTAATACCTAATAACATATCAGGATTATCTAATAAATAATTTGATATTTTTTTAGTAAAGTTAACTATGTCAGTTAAATAGTATTCACCTTTAGCATTATCATTTTTAATCTTTTTGATAGCTTTCTTTAAAAATGCATTGTCAAATACCATTATTCCTGTATTAACTTCTTTTATTCTCTTTTCTTCAGCAGTTGCATCTTTTTCTTCTACTATTTGTGTAATCTTTTTATTAGTTCTAACAATTCTACCATAACCAAATGGATTATCTAGCATCATTGTACATAAAGTCATATCATTATTTTCTTTAATTTGAATATCTATTAACTTATTTATAAGTGTAGAACTAATTAAAGGTGTATCACCAGGTAATACTATAGTTATTCCACTATCAATTTTATCTAATGCACTTTTTACAGCATCTGCAGTTCCTAATTGTTCTTCTTGAACTGAAAAAGTTTCATTAGGTAAAAGTTCTAAGAATACTTCCTTTTTATGACCAACTACTATTACTCTATTATCTACCTTAGTTTTCTTTAAAGTATCAATGATATAATTAATCATTGGCTTTTTTAATATTGGAAAGGCACACTTTGGAATATTAGTTTTCATTCTTTCACCCTTGCCAGCCGCAAGAATAATTGCACTAATCATTTTATTTCACTCCCTCATTAATTAATGATACTAAAGTAGTAATACATTCATTCATAATAGATTCATCCTTATGCATTACTGTAACTCTAATTAAATCTTCAGTACCACTTGCTCTAAGTATTATTTTACCATATTTATCAAATTTATTCTCATATTCTTTTACTTTAGTTTTTATTGTCTCATTTTCAATTATTGATTTATCGCTTACTTTTAAATTAATTAGTTTATATGGATACATTTCAATATCTTTAGTTAATTCATATAAGCTCTTATTTTCTTCAGATAATATAGTTAATAAAATCATCGCATTAAGAATACCATCACCTGTAATAGAAAATGGGCTAATAATATGTCCTGAATTTTCTCCGCCTAAATTATATCCATTTTTAATCATACAATCTAATACATTTTGATCTCCTACTTTTGTTAGGGTTGTATTAATATTTAAATCATTTAATGCATTAATAATACCTAAATTAGACATAACTGTTAATACTACAGTATCTTTTTTAAGCCAATCATGCTTTTTAAAAAACTTCGTAAATAAATATATTAATTTATCACCATCAACTACATTTTTATTATTATCTACAACAATAATTCTATCTCCATCGCCATCAAATGCGATACCTAAATCATAATTATCCATATTGTTTATTAAGTTTAAAGGATGTGTTGCTCCACAATTTTCATTAATATTTTTACCATTAGGATTATTTGAAATATACTTTACTTTAGCCATTTTATCAAATATTAATGAAAAACTTGAAGTTGCTCCATTTGCACAATCAATAACTATTTTTAAATTAGTTCTAATAATATACTTACTTAAATAATCTAAATATGAACTTTCCATATTCATAACTGTTCCATTTATTTTATGTCTTATAGTAAGTATACCATCTATATAATCTTCAATCATAGTTTTATCAATATCATCAATTTTATAACCCATTTTAATAATTTTAATACCATTATCTTTATAAGGATTATGACTTGCTGTAATCATTACTCCAATAGATTTTCTATAATAACTTTCTAAGATTAATGCAGGTGTAGGTAATACATTAAAGTTTATTACATTTAATCCTACACTTATAGCACCTTCAATTAATTTGTTTGCTAAATCAACTGATGATTCTCTTGTATCATAGCCAACTACTAATTCATCTATATTTAATAAGCTTAAAGATCTACCAACCTTATATGCTAATTCTAAAGTAAGTTTTGTATAAGCTTCTCCTCTAATGCCATCTGTACCAAAGTATCTCATTTTATAACCTCCAGTAATGACTTAATTCTTTTAACTTCAAAGTCTAATTCTTCATCATTATTTATTAAATATATATTTTTAATTCCTGCATTATGTGCACCTTGTGCATCAGTTATTTTATCACCTATCATTATAGAATTAGATAAATCAATATCATATTTATCTCTTGCTAAAAAGAACATTTTAGGTTTTGGTTTTCTACATTCACATTCTTCACTCGGATTATGAGGACAGTAAAAAACATCTAAAATAGTAATTCCTTCTTTTTTGAATTCGCTAAGCATATAGTTATTAACTTTTAAAAAATCTTCAAGTCTATATAAACCTAAACCAATTCCAGTCTGATTAGTAACAATTATTATACTATAATCATTATTAATATAATACTTGCATAATTCAAAAATACCATCCATAAATTTAAAATCACTTATTTTTGATACATGACCATGATCAACGTTTATTACACCATCTCTATCTAAGAATAAAATTTTCATAATCCACCTATACAAAAAAGGTGTTATTTAACACCTAATTTTTCTCTTAATAATTTTTCAATTTCATTAGTTACTTCAATATTGTTTTCAAGGTATTTAACTGTGTTATCTCTACCTTGTCCAATCTTTTCACCATTATAGCTAAACCAAGCTCCAGCTTTTGTAATGATATTATTATCAACAGCTAAATCACAAATTTCACCAAACTTTGATAATCCCTTACCAAAAATGATATCTACTGAAGCGCTCTTAAATGGGGATGCAACTTTGTTTTTAACAATCTTAAGATTTGTTTTAGCACCAATTACATCACTACCATTTTTAATCCAGTCACCTTTTCTAACATCAATTCTAACTGATGCATAGAATTTTAATGCTCTACCACCAGTAGTAGTTTCAGGATTACCAAACATTACTCCAACTTTTTCTCTTAATTGGTTAATAAATATTACAAGTGTATTTGTTTGACTAATAGCACCACTCATCATACGCATAGCTTGACTCATAAGTCTTGCTTGTAATCCTACATGTGAATCACCCATATCACCATTTATTTCAGCTTCAGGAACTAAAGCAGCAACTGAGTCAATTACAATGATATCAATAGCACCAGATTTAACTAATGCAGTAGCAATATTTAAGCCTTGTTCACCTGTATCAGGTTGTGAAATTAATAAATCTTCAACATTTACACCAATATTTTTAGCATATGCAGGATCTAGTGCATGCTCAGCATCAATAAAGGCTGCAGTTCCTCCTGCTTTTTGAACTGATGCAATCGCAGTAAGTGCAATTGTTGTCTTACCACTTGATTCAGGTCCAAATATTTCAATAATTCTACCCTTAGGATATCCTCCAATTCCAAGTGCCATATCAAGGGCGATTGAACCACTAGGTACAGCTTCAACGCCTGATACTTGATCTTCACCAAGTGTCATTATAGCTCCTTTACCGAATTGTTTTTCAATTTGTTTTATCGCTTCTTTTAAAGCTTCTTCTCTTTTTTCCATTTTCTCACTCCTCAAGGCTAATATACTACTAGTAAACTCATTTCCAAAGGAATTTTTAAAAGTTTACCTAATTTTTCAATAATGGCTTTTAAACCATTCATAAATCAATACTTTTTTTATAGTTTTATAAAAAACACCTAATTTTACATGCTTTCAAATATATATTTCTTTCCTTTAATGATATATTCAATTCCAGAAATAACTGTTAGTATTGTTGCTATATAAATTAAAACTTGACCAATATAAATTAGTGAATCATGTAATCCACATAAGAATAAAACAATCAATGCAACCATTGTAACTGCTGTTTTCATCTTTCCAGCCATACCAGCAGCAATTGTTTCACCATTAACAGCCGCAACCATTCTAATTCCAGATACAACAAATTCCCTAATTAAGATTAATACAAATACCCATATAGGAAGTAAAATTCCATGAGGTAGTAATCCATCAGGTAAGAATCCTTTATAAGGACCTACCATTATGATAGTCATTGCTGCAAAAACTAATATTTTATCTGCAAGTGGATCAGCAAATTTACCAAAGCTTGTTACCATATTACATTTTCTAGCAATTTTTCCATCTAAGAAATCTGTAATTGAAGCTAAGGCAAATAAAATAAGCTCAATTAAACATAGCCAAGTTAATCCATGGAAAGTTGAACCACTAGTATAGCTAACTACATAATTCTTTGCTAGCCATGGAATATAATATACTATAATCATTATAGGAACAATTATTATTCTAAATAATGTTAATTTGTTAGGCAAATTCATAAAAACACCCCACTAACAATATGATTATATCATATTTGTAAAAATATTCATACAAAAAATTTGTTGAATATTAAACAATATTATTATAAAATTTATATGGGTGAGATTTATGTCAAAAAAAGAAACAATTAATAACGTAATGAAACACAAAAGGATTATAATATTTTCATTAATTATAATTGGATTAATCATTCTTATTATGTTAGTTTATATCTTAACATATGCAAATAATAAACCAAAAGCTTTTACTAGTGATAAGAATGTAAAGATTACAAATAAATGTGATTATTTTGATTTCACTGCTGTTGCTGATGAAATATCTTTAAAAGAAAATCCAAAAATTAAATTAAAAGGTAAAATATCAAATGTTGATACTGACTATAAAATTTCAGAAGTAAATGTTACATTTGAAGTACATACAAACTGGACTAATAAAACTGATGTAACTGATTCATCAAGCTATAAGTTTAATGATGGTAAAACACTAACTAATCATACTTCTGATTATTATTCAAATACATGTACATTAAACTTAAAGATGTCATATCCTGTAAAAGTTATGCCTTTAGTTAAAGTTAATAGACCTACAATATATGCAAAAGTATCATATACAAGAACTACTCCTGCTTCAGCAGTTAATCCAGATGGTGGTAAAGTAACTGAAACAGTATACTACAAAATATGTTACAATGACCTATTCTACGCTGATACAAAAGTTATTGGTTAATTAGTAAAAATAATTATTGCATTTAATAATGCATTTTGGTAAAATAGAAATAGTGCCGGAGGTGAATAGCATGGCTAATATCAAACAACAAGCAAAAAGAATCAAGACAAATGAAAAAAGAAGATTATGCAACAACTCATTCAAGTCATCAATGAAAACTGCTATTAAGGCTGTTGAAGCTGCTGTTAAAGAAGGAAATAAAGAAGCTGCAACTTCTGCTTTAACACTTGCATTCAAGAAACTTGACAAGGCTTTAGCAAAAGGACTTGTACATGCAAACTTTGTTGCTAGAAATAAATCACAACTTGCTAAATTAGTTAATAGCTTAAACTAATAGAAATCACATCATTATGATGTGTTTTTTTCTACAAAAAAATGCACTTCTTCTTGAAGTGCTTTTTTTATGATGCAAAAAGTATTGCAATTAACCCCATTAATTCGACTCTTGTTAAAAAGCCATCTATTCTATAAATTACTAATCCACTAAACTCTTTTATATTTCCACCAGTTATTTCATATAATATTTTCCCATAAAAGTTTTTTACATATTTTCCATCAAAAATTAAAATGACTTCTCCAGAATATTTTTTTATTTTTTCTCCATCTATTAAATAAATTACTTTACCACTAAATTCTTTTACCTTATTATCTTCAAATATATAAGATATTCCTCTAGCAAATTCTTTTACTCTACCATTATTTATTTCTAAAATAATTTTTCCACTAAACTCTTTTAAATATGCCACTTTTACACCTTCTTTTTAAGTATATCAATTAATGCATTAACTTCATCTAAAGTCATACCACCATTTACTAAATAGTCTTTTGCATATCTAATAAATAAATCATCCCATAATTTATCGCAGCCTTTATATAATCATATCTAGGATAACCTACAAGCATACTATTATTCTCATCTACATAATAACCATTATAATATGGTTGGTCAACTAATTTATATCCATTAGAAAAATTAATATTTACACTATCACCATAATTAATCCATAATTATTAAAATCTTCTATAGCCTTTTTAATATATACTCCACCAAATTATTCTTCATGAATAATACCTAAATCCTTGATTTGTTTTTTATTATTACATGCACTAAATAAAAAAATAGATGAAATAGTTAAAATTAAGCTTATTATTTTTTTCATACAATCACTTTCTTTCTTATAAACATATTATAACAAAAAAAGATTTGATAATACATATCAAACCTTATTTTTTCCAAGGGCGTTTCTTTTTTGTCCATCCAAGATCATTCCAATAATTTTTGTCTAGTTCATTATATCCA
>Ga0247611_10005582_pt1 | contig 16554 bp, 28 predicted proteins | sample 177DNAGHGhighgp2_FD_192422 | JGI IMG/M metagenome (GOLD analysis project Ga0247611, IMG submission 192422) | Sheep rumen microbial communities from Palmerston North, Manawatu-Wanganui, New Zealand - 1770 DNA GHGhigh gp2 | ecosystem: Host-associated > Mammals > Digestive system > Stomach > Rumen... | reverse complement strand
CACGCCCACATCCAGGTTATCGTACCCCGCGAAATGCATCCCGGGGCCAACAACAAGCGCCGAGGCGGCATACCGCGGGAGCAGTTCAAAACTGCCCGTCCGGAAAGCATCGATAGCGTACCGGAGTGCTACCAGCAACACACCCACGGCGTACGGCACCAGCAGGCGGCGGACATCGAGCCGGACCTTCGCAACCGAGAAATCTTCCTTGAAGAAATACCCCGAGACAAAGAAGAACAGCGGGATATGGAACAGGTAAATAAAGTCGTGGAGGGCGGGAGCGATTTCGCAATGCCCCACGACCATCAGCACAATGCAAAGCGCCTTCAGCCTATCCGCGGTCTCAATGCGCATGCTCCACCTTCTTCTGTTCGCAAATCTTCGTCAGCGCGATTACCAGGTAAACCCACAGCCAGAACATGCCGAACTTGTAGCCCGCCAGGAAGAACCACCATCCCACATAGTAGAGGAATATGGTAAAGAGCATCCATAGCCCGGGCGAACGCGCCTCCTTCATCCGTTCGTAAAGGAACGTCATGAACAGCGACACAAAGAACGGGAACAGGACCGTACCGACAATACCCCAGTCCTTGTACACCTCCCACAGGTAGCCCGTCGTATTGTACGCCGGCACCTTGTTTACGCTCTCATTGAACATCCCGTCCCAGCCCATCGACCTACGGATAGCACCCGGAATAGTCGTGTACTCGAACATGCCGTTCAGGGCATCGATACCATAGGTAAACGGGTGCCTCTCATCGTCGGGCGGGGAATTGAGCATGTAGTCGAGATTCCAATAGTTGTTCGCCACATACCTGTACGGGATAGACATCGCCTGCTTCGCGACCATGCCCTGCAGGGAATTGGCCCCGTACTGCGACCTGAAAAGCGCAACCGCCACAAACAGCACCACGGCGACAAGGAGCGCGCCGACTATCACCCGGATAGGAATCCGTGCCTTGAGGTTGTTAAAGAGAATCAGGATAAACCCGAGCGAAAGGAAGAGGGATGTACGGCTCGGGTACACACACACCGTAAGCGCGATGATGATAAAGGACATTACTACCGAGAAGATGCGGATGCCGCGGTACGGGTTCACCGACTTGAACGAGGCCACCATAAAGAACAGCACCACTAGCGGCGAACTCGCGACCGCCGTACTCGTGAATGCTCCGTAGTCCACATCCGAGGACACCCACTTGGAGATATTGTCCGTAAGGATTATCAGTGTCCCCACCTTCTTGATCATGAGCGCGACACCCACGAAGTATGCAAGCATCAGGACTATCGAGAAAATAAAGTGCAGCCGCCAGTTGTATATCGAGGCCACGTCCGTATCTACCTTGGGGAGGTGGTCCCGTGGATTCACCAGGTAATAGACAACCGAACCCAGGACAAACGAGAACAGGGCTCCGCCCCATACCATCCATGTCTTGGACGTAAAGTCCGTCATGGCGGGGTCAAACTTTATATAGGCAATGCCCAGCGTAAGGCACTGGGCAAACACGTACACGTTAGCAGGGACAAAGAAATCTTTCTTCAGGTACCACGTCTGCCAAAGGCAGAATATAACCGCGACAAGGCATACAATCGAGACGGAATAGTTATCCCAGATATCGTACATGGGCCATACCCGTCACGTCTAGAATCAGGCGTCCTTCTTCCCGAAAAACCTTGCCAGGCGCTGCATTTCGCGCATAAACACGGAATCCTTGTCCGATGTCTTGCAACGTTCGATAAAGCAGCTCACGAACATGGCGATAAGGCCTGCCACAAGGCATGTGAACGCAAGCATCATGCTCCTGATGGGGAACACCTTCTTGTCGTTGGGCCATGCCGGCTGCAAGATAATCAGGTTCGCCCGCATGTTCGCCTCGACAAGCGCAAGCTGTTCGCTCTGCTGGCGCAGGTACTTGTACACGGCCATCTTGATCTTGACTTCCGATTCTATGCGCAGGTACTGGGCCGCGAGGTCGGAACTCTTGTCAAGCGCCACGATACCGACAGAACCGCGCTTGCCCTGCGTCGCCTGCTTCATCGATGCATCGACAGAACTCAGGCGCTTGCGCAGTTCCTCATAACGGCGGCCGTTTTCACCGCGTTCCATCTTCTCGAACGCCAGTTCCTGCGCCACCATGTCCCTGTTCCCCTGCAGAGTGCTCAGGTACTTCATCGTAGCCTCGAGCTGTATCTCCGGGTCGTAGAAATGGTTTTCAGTCTGGAACTTCACGAAGACTTCCTGCAGGGAGTCTATGGCATGCTCTTCGCGTTCAAGACGTTCCTGGATATACTGTCTCGAAATCCTCGCCTGCGACGTCTTGTAGCTGTTGTACATGGAGTCGGCCTTCGCGAGCATAAAGTTCAGCACCTCGGCGGCAAGCACATAGTCCTCGTCCTCGTAGGTCAGCTTGAACATGCCCTCGTCGTTTATCTCCACGTCGAAGTTCTTGCGGAACTGCTTGAGCATATCCGCATGGAATTTCCCGTCGAACTCGTAATGGTTCACGAGGTCGAACTTCTCGATGACCATGTCGTGCAGTTCCCAGGAATTCAGGTACGTCCAGACGATATCCGTACCGTTGTCGGCCTTCCCCAGGAGCGACGAGATCGATCCCAGATTGTCGAGCCCGTCCATGAACTTGCCGATATTCCCGGCCAGGGACACCTCGGAAGTAGGCGGCGTCACGACCGCTTCGGCCCTGTACGTAGGCTCGAGCACCCACATCACCAACACGAACATGATTGCCGTGGGGATAGTGACAATGGCAATGCACAGCTTCAAATGCGCGAGGCAGTTGTTGAGGATCCTCAGCAACAATTCCATGAACGTCAAGTTTTCGTGCTTTTCCATAGGGCTACTTGTAGTTGACATAAATAATGAACGCCGACGACACGACCGTGAGGAGCGATGCGAGGAACAGCGTGAAATCCTTGAAAGACTCGTAGCGGCTCTTGGGCACCTCGATATAGTCACCCGGCAGAATCTGGTCTTCGGTAATGCTCAGGCTCATGGCCTCGGGATTCTTACCGCGCCATACCTTCACCTGGCTCCAGGAACCAGAAATCGTATTGAGACCGGCAGCGGCGATATAGTCAATCGCATGCCAGGACGGAGTGTAGTCGAACTGGCCAATACGCCCCACGGCACCGCCTACATATACGAACATCTGCGTCACCGTAAACTCGACTTCGGTGTTGGGCGCCACCACGGTATTCTTCATCTCGGAAAGCGGAATCCAGTACGGTGCCTTGTCGGGTTCGCGCACGCAGAGAGCCTTGTAGCCGTAGTTGTGCAGGCGCGAACTGCCCGAAAGTTCGTAATAGTCCTGGAGGGTGCGGCCATCCTTGTAGGCGACACTCGTCCTATACCCCGGGAAAATCAGCGTGACATTATCGCCCGTCGGCACGAAGGGCACGTAGATCTGGTCGCCCTGCTGCAACATGACATCGCTTGCGAAATCGCCCCTCGCGGCAATCTCGTTGAAGTTCACATGCAACGTATCGCCCTTGCGAATGATAAGCAGGTCCTCGGTATTCGCATTCGGGATAGTTCCGCCAATCTGCCTAACGAAATAGCTGAGCCTCGTCTGCGGTTCCACCATATGCTGGCCCACCTGGCTCACTGCGCCCATGACGCTCACGCGGAATCGCTTGAGCGAAGCCAGCTGTACATAGCAGAACTCGCGCTTGTAGCGCTTGGAGACTAGGTCCAGAATCATTTCGCGCGCTTCTGCAAGCGTCTTACCCAGAACGTTCACCGAACCGCATTCCTCGATAGCCACGCTGCCATCGGGATAAATCTGTACCGTCAAGTAGTTGTTCTCGAGCCCGATATCGAGGAAATCGCCCGGCCCAAGCTGGTAAGTGGAATCTACCGGATTTTCGGCGTATGACGGCGAGAGCGTGACAGTGCTTCGGGGGGTAATCGTAGACGTGCCGTTCAAGGCAGAATTCAAATAGACATTGCCTTCCGCGAAGGCGGAGATAGCAAGCAGCAATATGGTCGCGATCAATCGGAGCATACAGAAATCGGTCTTAAAAAGGTAAATGTTCTACAAAAATACAAAAAAACGCAATCCGTCGCGTCACCGGCACGTCAATTTTCAATCTGCTCCGTGTATTCTTTGGGTAAAAAGTGGCCCACAAAAAAAGAGACCCGGCGGTAAAGCCGGGCCCTTTTTTCAAAAGCGCAACGCCTTAGTTAGCGGACTTGCCTTCGCCTTCGACCATGCTCACGGCATCGGACTTGGGCTGTTCGGCGGCCTTCTTGGTCTTCACGACGATCTCGTCTTCGACGAGGCCGATGAGGGCCATTTCGGCAGCGTCACCAGCGCGGTTCGGGCCGAGCTTGATGATGCGAGTGTAACCGCCATTGCGGCCAGCATAACGCGGTCCGATGGTGGCGAAAAGGTCCTGGAGGACCTTCGGGTCCGTAAGGAAGCGGGCCGCTTCGCGACGAGCGGAGAGGTCACCCTTCTTAGCGTAGGTAATCATGCGGTCCACGTTGGAGCGGACAATCTTAGCCTTGTGGAGCGTAGTGCGCACGTAGCGGGCAGACTGTTCGGCTTCCATACCCTTGCCGATAATGGAGGTGGTAAGGGCGCGGAGGATGGCACGCTTGTGTTGGGAATTAACACCCAGTTTCTTGTTCTTTACACCGTGTCTCATTTTTAATCCTTCAAGTAGTCATCGACGTCCATGCCAAAGGAAAGGCCCATGGAGGTCAACACCTCGTTAAGTTCCACCAAGGACTTCCTTCCGAAGTTCTTGTATTTGAGCATATCGTTTTCCTTGTTGCGTACAAGTTCGCCGACGGTATGGATGTTGGCCATACGCAGGCAGTTGCTGGAACGAACAGAGAGTTCGAGTTCGTCCACGCGGGTACGCAGGAGCGTCGCAATACGCTGACGTTCTTCATCCATTTCGATTTCTTCGGGGCTCTCGAGGTCGCCTTCGAAGTTGATGAAGATTTCCAGGTGATCGACGAGGAGCTTCGCAGCGTATGCGAGAGCGTCTTCGGGGTCAATGGAACCGTCGGTCGTGATTTCGAGTTCCAAACGGTTGAAATCGGTACGCTGTCCAACGCGGGTATCGCTGATGTGCATCGCCACCTGCTGAACCGGGTTGAAGTTCGCGTCGGTCGCGATAACGCCAATCGGGGCGTCCTTGTCCTTCAACTCGTCGGCACGGACAAAACCGCGACCGCAGGAGATCTTCACATCCATGGACAGAGAAGCGTTTCCGTTCAATGTCGCGATATGGACATCCGGAGTAAGGATGACCACGTTCGGATTGTCCATGAAATCCTTGGCCGTGACTTCGCCATCACCGGACATATCCAGGTGCAGTGTTTCGTCATGGTCGGAAAGGAGCTTCACGCGGATGCTCTTCAAGTTCAGGATGATATCCGTGACATCTTCCTTGACACCCGGAATCGTAGACATTTCCTTGTCGACGCCTTCGATTTTCACGGAGACGATTGCCGCACCCTGCAGGGAGGAAAGAAGCACACGACGGAGAGCGTTACCGAGCGTGATGCCCCAGCCTCTTTCGAGAGCTTCGACAACAAACTTGGCCTTGCGACCGTCTTCGCTAGATTCCACTTTCTGGAAGCTACGCGGCATCTGAAGTGATTTCCACATCATTGGCGATACCTCTTTGGATTAGACTCTTCTCTTCTTTTTAGGACGGCAACCGTTGTGCGGAATACCCGTCACGTCTCGAATAGAGAGGACTTCGAGGCCCGCATTCTTGAGAGCGCGGACGGCGGATTCACGACCACCACCGGCACCCTTCACGCGGACATCCACCTTGCGCATGCCGAGGTCGAACGCCTTGTGGGCGGCAGTTTCAGCAGCGAGCTGGGCGGCAAACGGAGTGCTCTTGCGGGAACCCTTGAAACCGGAGTTACCGGGGGAGCCCCAAGCGACGACGTTGCCACGAGCATCGGTGATAGAGACGATTGTGTTGTTGAAGGTAGCGTTGACGCAGGCAATGCCCTGGATGTCGATACGCTTCTTGCCCTTCTTGACCTTGACATCTTCAGCAGCAGCAGCCGGAGCTTCGGCGGCGGCAGCAGTTTCCTTGATTTCTTCTTCAGCCACGAGGAATCTCCTTACTTCTTCTTGTTAGCCACAGTCTTCTTGGGGCCCTTGCGGGTACGGGCGTTGGTACGGGAACGCTGACCGCGGACCGGCAGGCCCTTGCGGTGGCGGATACCACGGTAGCAACCGATATCCAAGAGACGCTTAATGTTCAGGGTAACTTCCGCGCGGAGCTGACCTTCCACGGAGTATTCGTCTTCGAGGAGATGACGAATCTTACCTTGTTCTTCTTCTGTCAGGTCGTCACACTTCTTGTTCTTGTCGATGCCCAGCTGAGCACAGACCTTGTTAGCGGTGAACAGACCGACGCCATAGATTGCCGTCAGACCGTACTCGACGGTCTTGTTTTTCGGTAAATCGACACCAGCGATACGTGCCATACGATCTCCTTATCCCTGCTTCTGCTTGTGACGGGGGTTCTTCGAACAGATGATGCGCAATACACCCTTACGACGGATGATCTTGCAGTTTTCACATCTGGGTTTGATGGAGGCTTTGAGTTTCATAGGTTTGACCTTCTTTTGAATACCTATTACTTGTAACGGTAAGTGATTCTCCCACGATTGAGGTCGTAGGGAGAAATCTCAACCAACACTTTGTCGTCCGGCAAAATTCGAATGAAATGCCGACGCATCTTTCCTGAAACATGAGCGAGGATCTCGTGACCATTTCCGAGTTGGACACGGAAGAACGCGTTCGGGAGCGCTTCCAGAACGACGCCTTCAACTTGTATGCCTTCTTCTTTAGCCACTAAGATGCCATCCTGCCGCGGATGCGGCCATGCTTCAAGAAACCTTCATAATTCTTGGTATGCAACTGGGCTTCGAGCTGACGAAGCGTATCCAGCGCCACACCGACCACGATGAGTACCGAGGTGCCCCCAATATAGAAACTCATATTGAGTGCGTCTTTCAGGTGGAGCGGTCCGACGCTGATTAAGGCGAGGAACAGCGAGCCCGGAAGAGAAATTCGGGTCAAAATGTGGTCTATGTATTCCGCCGTCTGCTTACCCGGACGCACACCCGGGATAAATCCGCCAGACTTCTTCAGGTTTTCGGCAATGTCGTTCGGGTTGTACTGGATTGCCGTGTAGAAGAAGGTGAAGAATATGATAAGCAGCGCGTCGATCACACTGTAGGAAATGTGACCTGGAATGAACGCTGCGGCGAAAGACTGCATCGCAGAGACGTTCGGGAACCACGACGCGATCATGGCCGGAATGAACATGATGCACGAAGCGAAAATCACGGGAATCACACCAGCAGTGTTGACCTTGAAGGGCAAGTAGCTGGACTGACCACCCATGACCTTGTTTCCGACAGTCCTACGAGGACTTTGGAGTGGAATGCGACGGTTCGCCTGCTCCACGAAAACGATGAATCCGACAATCGCAATCACAATCGCCAAGATGAAAATCTCGATGGCGAGCGGATGGATGCCTTCTTTCAACATTTCCACTTCGGCAAGGAAAGCTCGCGGGAAGCTTCCGACGATACCGGCGAAGATAATAAGAGAAATACCGTTACCCACACCGTGCGAAGTAATCTGTTCGCCCAGGTACATCACGAAAATCGTACCGGCGGTGAAGGTCAGGGTAGCAAGTAGACGGAAGCCGATGTTCCCCGCACCCGATGTAAAGCCGTCCGCGAGAGCGGAGGTTGCACCGACCTTGAGGGAGGAAAGCCATACGGAAATGCCCCAGCCCTGCAAAGCGGCAAGAAACACCGTGAAGTAACGGGTGTACTGGTTCAGCTTGGCACGGCCTTCCTGACCTTCCTTCTGGAGCATCTGGATAGCCGGAATCACCGAGCCCATCAACTGAATGATAATGGACGCGCTGATATAGGGCATAATACCCAGGGCGAACACAGTCGCTTTAGCGAATGCACCGCCCGTGAAGGAGTCGTACATGCCGAACAAGTTGTTCGAGTTCTTGAAGTATTCCGCGAGGACCGCGGCGTTTACTCCGGGGATGGTGATGTGTGCGCCAATGCGGTAGATGATAAGGACACCAAGCGTAAAGAGCAACTTCTTACGCAGGTCCCCAATCTTGAACGCGTTGACGAACGCATCAATGGCTTTCTTGAGAGCTTCCATTAGACGATCTCGACTTTGCCGCCAGCAGCTTCGATGAGGGCCTTGGCCTTCTCGCTGATAGCGTTAACCTTGACGTTGATAGCCTTGTCGATAGCACCGAAGGCGAGAACCTTCACGGGCTTGTCGATGTTACGGATGAACCCGAGATCGAAGAGGACCTTGGCGTCGAATTCGGCCACGTTGGCGGCAGCGAGACGCTTGAGGTTCACGATCTGGAATTCGATACCGGCATGCTTGAAACCGCGCTTCGGGATGCGGCGGTGGATAGGCATCTGACCGCCTTCGAAAGCGACACGGCCAGCCTTGGCGCTCTTACGAGCACCAGCACCCTTCTGGCCACGGCCAGCGGTGGTGCCCCAACCGGAACCCGGACCACGGCCGATGCGCTTGCGCTTGACGACCTTGGCCTTGCCAGGATTGAGAGTATTGAGTTCCATTATTAGATCTCCTCGACCTTCACCATGTCAGCCACGGCATTGATCATGCCCTGGATGCTGGGGGTCAAAACGTGTTCAACAGATTGTCCGATCTTGCGGAGACCGAGGGCCTTCACGTTGGCGCGGTGCACCGGGAGACGGCGGACGGTACCCTTGATCAAAGTAATACGAACTTTCTTCATTGTGTATTACTCCTTAGGCTTCAAAACCACGCAGCTTGGCGCAGTCCTGTTTGTTCATCTGGGACTTCAGGCCTTCCAGGCAAGCGCTCACGACAGTGCTCGGGTTGGAGGAACCGTGAATCTTGGTGAGGATGTTGCGCACACCGGCGAGTTCGAGAACAGCACGGGCGGCAGCACCGGCGATAACGCCAGTACCCGGAGCAGCCGGCATGAGGAGGATGCGGGTAGAACCGCTCTTCACTTCGATGTCGTGCGGGATGGTGCCGTCGAGGAGCTGGACTTCAACAATGTTGCGCTGGGCAGCTTCGGTACCCTTACGGATGGCTTCGGAAACTTCCTTAGCCTTGCCGAGGCCAACGCCCACCTTGCCGTTCTTGTTGCCGACGACAACGAGAGCGGAGAAGGACATACGGCGACCGCCCTTGACGGTCTTCGCGCAACGGTTGATGTGTACAACCTTGTCTTCAAATTCAGAAACTTGAGCTTCGCGTTCCAAAGTGTACCTCACTAGAATTTGAGTCCGCCTTCACGAGCTCCCTCAGCGAGAGCCTGAACGCGACCGTGATAGATGTAACCGCCGCGGTCGAAGACCACGGATTCAATGCCCTTGGACTTGGCGATTTCAGCGACCTGGAGGCCAAGCTGCTTGGCCTGTTCCGTCTTCGTCATTTCGCCGAACTTGCCCTGGAATTCCTTGGCAGTCGTAGCGACCTGAGCGAGAGACTTATTGTTCGCGTCATCGATAATCTGGGCGACCATGTGAGACAAGGAACGGCGAACGGCCAAACGAGGGCATTCTGCAGTTCCGACAACAGACTTGCGCACACGAGCGTGGCGTGCGATTCTGGACTGGATTCTTTTCTTAGCAATTGCAGTCATAGTTTACCCTTATTTACCTGTCTTCTTACCTTGCTTACGACGGATAATTTCGCCAGCGTACTTGATGCCCTTGCCCTTATACGGTTCAGGCTTACGGTACTTGCGGATTTCCGCGGCAGCCTGGCCGACCTTCTGCTTGTCGATGCCGGAGATGGAGATCTTCAGCGGGTCGACAGCCTTGAGTTCGACGCCTTCCGGAGCCTTGAAAATGACCGGATGAGAGAAACCGAGCACGAGGTTCAGGTCCTTGCCCTTCTGTTCGACGCGGTAGCCCACACCGACGATTTCGAGAGTCTTCTCGAAACCCTTGGTCACGCCTTCGACCATGTTGGCAACGAGAGCGCGGGTCGTGCCGTGGATGGCACGGGTGAACTTCTGGTCGTCAGGACGGGAGAAGGAAAGCTGAGAGCCTTCGAGCTTGATGGAAATGAGTTCGTGGACGTTGGTCTCGAGCTTGCCCTTCGGGCCTTCCACCTTGATGTTCTGACCATTGACGGCGACTTTGACGCCAGCCGGGATGTTGATAATAGCTTTTCCGATACGGGACATCTTTACCATACCTTTGCGATGACTTCGCCACCCACCTTCTGTTCGCGGGCTTCGTGGTCAGTCATGACACCTTTAGATGTGGAGATGATAGCATAGCCAAGGCCGTTGCGGACACGCGGAAGCTTAGCCACGTCAACATAGTGGCGAAGACCCGGCGTAGACACGCGCTGGATACCCTGGATAGCGGATTCGCCCTTCGTGTAACGGAGCAGAACCTTGAGGATGCCCTGCTTGCCGTCATCGACGACGACGAACTTCTTGATGAAACCTTTTTCCTGCAGAACGCGTGCAATTTCACGCTTCAGGTTGCTGGCAGGAATGTCAACCACGGGGAGCTTAGCCTTGCAGGCGTTGCGCACGCGGGTGAGCATATCGGCGATAGGATCTGTCATTGCCATGAGTTATACTCTCCTTACCAAGACGACTTTGTGATACCGGGGATTTCGCCGGCGAGTGCCATTTCGCGGAAGCAAATACGGCAAAGGCCAAAGCGGCGCATAAAGGCGTGCGGCCTACCGCAACGCTTGCAACGGTTATACCCACGAACGGTATACTTCGGGGTACGCTTGCATTTTTCAATCATTCTTCTGCTTGCCATGGTATTACCTTACTTCCTGAAGGGGAGTCCAAGTTCTTCGAGAAGGGCACGGCCTTCGTCGTCCGTCTTTGCAGAGGTCACGAAGGAGATGTCCATACCGAAGGTACGAGAAATCTTATCGATATCGATTTCGACGAAGATCGTCTGTTCCTTGATACCGAGAGTGAAGTTGCCCATTCCATCGAAACCACGGCGGGCGAGACCACGGAAGTCACGGACACGCGGGAGGTTGATGTTGATGAAACGGTAGAGGAAGTCCCACATGATGTCGCCGTGGAGAGTAACCTTGGCACCGATGCCGAGGCCTTCACGGAGGTGGAAGTTGGCGATAGCCTTCTTCGCTGTGGTGACGACGGCCTTCTGACCCGTAATGGCAGTGAGAGTGTCGGCAGCTTCGTCGAGAATCTTGCGGTTCTGAGCAGCGGCGCCAACGCCCATGTTCACCACGATCTTTTCGAGACGCGGGATTTCCATCACGTTCTTGTAGGCAAACTTTTGCTGCAAGGCCGGAACGACCTTTTCGAGATAGAATTGCTTCATCTGGTTCATTGCGTTACCTTACACAGCCTTTCCAGTCTTGACACTGGTACGAACGCCCTTCTTGCCGACTTCGCGCACGACGCGAGTACGGACAGGCGTGTTGCCTTCGAGAAGCATCACGTTGGAAATGTCGATGGGCATTTCCTTCTCGATGATGCCGCCCGCCTGGTTGGTCTGGCTCGGCTTTTCGTGACGCTTGCAGACGTTGACGTCCTTGACGGTCACCTTGCCGGCCTTGACACTGATCACGGTGCCGGTCTTGCCCTTGAAGGCACCGGAAATCACCTTGACGTTATCATTCTTCTTGATGTTAGCCATTAGAGAACCTCAGGTGCGAGGGAGATGATCTTCATGTAATTCTTTTCGCGGAGCTCACGAGCCACCGGTCCAAAAATACGGGTTCCACGCGGTTCACCATCCTTAGTGATGAGAACAACTGCGTTGTCCGAGAAACGAATGAACGTTCCGTCCGGACGGGAGATTTCTTTGCGTGTGCGCACGACGACGGCGTCGGCCACGGAACCCTTCTTCACCTTGCTCTGGGGGATAGCGTCCTTAACGGCTACCTTGATGACATCACCGATGCTAGCATAGCGACGGTTCGTGCCACCCAAAACACGGATGCAGGCGACTTCCTTGGCTCCACTGTTGTCAGCCACGACGAGTCTGGTTTCTTCTTGAATCATATTTCGCCTTACTCCAGGAGTTTACTTCTTCTTTTCGACGATGCGGACGAGACGCCAGCGCTTCGTAGCGGAAAGAGGACGAGTTTCCATGATTTCCACCAGGTCGCCTTCGCCGGCTTCGTTGTTTTCATCGTGAGCCTTGAGCTTCTTGGTGGTGGTCATGATCTTGTTGTACATGGGATGACGCTTGCGGTTTTCAACCACAACCGTGATGGTCTTATCCATCTTGTCAGAAGCGACAACACCCTGCTTGACTTTACGAAGGTTTCTATCCATTTCCTGCTCCTGCCGGCTTATGCCTTGGCCTTTTCGCTGAGGATGGTCTTGATTCGGGCGATGTCCCTGCGGGCAGCCTGAATCACAGAGGGTTTTTCCAAATTACCGAGCTTCGCAGTCATGCGGTAATTGAACAAATCGAGATTCAACTGAGCCAGCTTTTCCTTGAGCTGAGCCACGTCGAGAGCTCTCAGTTCATTTTTAATGTCACGAGCTTTCATTAGATCTCCGATTCTTCGATGATTTTGCACTTGAGGGGGAGCTTCTGTGCCGCGACATGGAGAGCTTCCATGGCGAGTTCACGTTCGACACCACCCATTTCGAAAATGATGCGACCCGGGAGAATCACGGCGACCCAGAATTCCACAGCGCCCTTACCCTTACCCATACGGGCTTCGGCAGGGTGACGGGTGATCGGCTTGTCGGGGAACACGCGGATCCACACGCGACCGCCGCGCTTGATCTTACGGGTCATAGCGATACGGGCAGCTTCGATTTGGCGAGCCGTCAGCCAGCACTTTTCAAGAGCCTGAATGCCGAATTCGCCGAAGGCCATGTAGTTGCCGCGAGAAGCGACACCCTTCATACGGCCCTTCATCTGCTTACGATGTAATGTTCTTTTAGGACTCAGCATAATTACTTCTCTCTCTTGTTGTCGTTCATGACGTCCTTGCCAATCTTTTCACCGTGCATGATCCACACCTTGATACCGATGGCACCATAGACGGTCTTAGCAATCGATGTCGCGTAGTCGATATCGGCGCGGAGAGTGTGCAGAGGCACGCGGCCTTCGGCATACTTTTCGACGCGGGCAATTTCGGCACCGCCGAGGCGGCCACCGCACTGCACCTTGATACCTTCCACACCCAGGCGCATGGCGGACTGGATGGCGCGCTTCATGGCGCGGCGGAAGGAGATACGCTTTTCGAGCTGGCGGGCGATGTTTTCAGCGACGAGCTTGGCATCCGTTTCCGGGCGCTTGATTTCGTGCACGCTGATGAAAATTTCCTTACCGGTGAGGAACTGGAGTTCGCTCTTGACGCGTTCGAGTTCTTCGCCCTTCTTACCGATGACGATACCCGGGCGGGCGGTAAAGAGGTTCACGTTCACCTTCTTGACGGTGCGTTCGATGCCGACCTTGGAGAGGGAGGCATGTTCGAAACGCTTCATCAGGTAGCGACGGAGGGTAATGTCTTCATAGAGAAGATCAGCAAAGTTGTCTTCGGCATACCACTTGGATTCCCAACCGCGGATAACGCCAAGACGAAGACCATTAGGATGAGTTTTGTGACCCATTGTTATTTCTCCTTGTCTGCGACGACGACGGTGAGGTGGGTAAGCGGCTTTTCAATACGGAAAGCGCGGCCCTGGGAACGCGGGTGAATACGCTTCATGATCGTACCGCCGTCAGCAGCGATGGTCTTGATCACGAGTTCTTCAGCGGCAACCGGAGCGGCAGACTTCTGCTTGAAGTTTGCGACAGCGGACTTGAGAGCGTTCTCGACAATCGGGGCGCCCTTGGTCTGCGTGTGCATGATGGAGAGCATCGCGAAGGCTTCGTCGACGCGCTTGCCACGGACCAGGTCCACAACGCGGCGGAGCTTGCGCACACCGTAACGGACGTTTTTCACTTTAGCAACAGCTTGCATTATTTCTTACCTCCAGCGGTTTCCGTCTTGCGGTGGCCACGGAACGTACGGGTCATTGCGAATTCGCCGAGCTTATGGCCGACCATGTTTTCGGAAACATAGACCGGGAGGAACTGCTTTCCGTTGTACACGGAGAAAGTGAGTCCGACCATATCCGGAACGATTGTGGAACGACGGGACCAGGTCTTAATCGGCTGCTTCTTGTCGGAGCCAGCCATTGCCTGGGCCTTGCTTAGAACGTGGGAATCCACGAAAGCACCTTTCTTAAGGGATCTCGACATGAATTAGGCCCTCTTCTGACGACGGCGCACGATGTACTTATCGGTACGCTTATTGTTACGAGTTTTGGCACCCTTGGAGTTCTTGCCCCAGGGAGAGCACGGATGACGACCACCAGAAGTACGTCCTTCACCACCACCGAGCGGGTGGTCGACCGGGTTCATAACGACACCACGGACGGACGGGCGCTTGCCGAGCCAGCGAGAGCGGCCTGCAGAACCCGAGGATTCATTCATGTGATCGATATTGGAAACCTGACCGACAACAGCGAGGCAGTCTTCGGAGATGAAGCGGACTTCACCACTCGGGAGCTTGACCTGGCAGAGCTTGCCGTCCTTGGCGACGAGTTCAGCAGCGGCACCGGCGGAGCGGACCAGCTGAGCACCCTTGCCCGGCTTGAGCTCGATGTTGTGGATCATCGTGTTCAGCGGAATATCGCGAATCGGGAGAGCGTTACCCACGCGGAACTCGGCACCAGCGCCGGCGTTCAGCACATCACCGACCTGGACAGTAGCCGGGGCGATGATGTAGGCGCGCTTGCCGTTCTGGTACTTGACCAGGGCGATGCGAGCGGAACGGTTCGGATCGTATTCGATAGTTTCGACCGTGCAGGGGATGCCTGCGAACTTGCGCTTGAAATCGATGATACGGTACAGTTTCTTGTGACCACCACCGCGACGGCGGGAGGTGATTTCACCAACGTTGTTACGGCCGGAGCTGCTCTTGATACCTTCGGTAAGGGGCTTGTACGGCTTGTCGGCAGTGATTTCCTTGCGGTCACCAATCTGCTTGTAACGAAGCGTCGGGGTAAGAGGGCGATAAGACTTCAGACCCATAGTTATACTCCTTCGAACTCGGCAATCTTTTGCCCGGCCTTGAGCGTGATGTAGGCCTTCTTCCAGTTGGGTTTCTTGCCGGCAACCATGCGGACACGCTTGATCTTGCCACGGGTGATCACGGTGTTAACGGAATCAACCTTGACGGAGAAGCGCTTCTCGACAGCAGCCTTGATATCGGTCTTGCTGGCGTCCATGGCGACCTTGAAAACATACTTGTGCACATCGTTACGCGGATTCACCATGTTCTTCATGGTTTCTTCGGTAATGTGCGGGGTCAGCAGGATTTCACGAATTTCCTTCATTAGCGGCCTCCTTCAAGTTCTGCGAGAGCAGCCTGAGAGATGACAACGTTGTTCGCACGGACGATGTCGTAAGTGTTGACATCTTCAACGCGTGCGCAACGGCACCAAGGAATGTTGTTGGAGGAGAGGTAAAGGTTTTCGTCCTTAGCGCTCACGACAAACAGAGCATTGCGCTGTTCGACGCCAGCCTTAGTGAGGACAGCGAGGAGATCCTTGGTCTTCGGGGCGCCGAAGCTGAGGGCTTCGAACACGAGGACCTTGCCTTCCTTGGCCTTTGCAGCGAGTGCAGAGTGGAAAGCAATCTTCTTGACCTTCTTGTTCACCTTTTCGAAGTAGTCGTGGGACTTCGGACCGTGTGCCTTGGCACCGCGAACCCACACAGCGGAGGTGTTCTGGCCGGAACGAGCGCGGCCGGTACCCTTCTGCTTCCACGGCTTCTGGCCACCACCGCTAACAGAGGACTTATTCTTGGCCTGGGCGGTGCCCTGGCGCTGGTTGTTCAGAATAGCCTTGATGTGGAGGTACATGCAGACCGTGTTGACTTCTTCGTCAAACATCTTCGGGAGTTCGATATCGTTCTTGAAATCGCCTGTTGCGGCGAAAAGCTTTGCACTAGCCATTAGTCTTTCCTCACCACGATAATGCTGTTCTTCGGGCCCGGGACAGCGCCACGGACGAAGATCAGGTTGCGGTCGCCGTCAACCTTGACGACCTGGAGGTGCTTGACAGTCACTTTCTTGTTGCCGTACTGACCAGGCATACGCTTGCCCGGGAAAACACGACCCGGGTAGGAGTGAGCAGACGTACCGCCCGGTTCGCGCATGTTGTGCGTACCGTGAGAGCGGGGACCGCTGTGGAAGCCGTGGCGCTTGATGGCACCAGAGAAGCCGTGACCCTTGGAAATGCCGGAGACGTTCACCATCTTTGCATCGGCGAAGTCGGCAGCACCGAATTCCTTGCCAACCGGCCAGGATTCGAGATCAGCGACGTCAAATTCGGCGAGGTGTTCGCGGACAGCGATTTCAGCCTTCTTGAAATGGCCGATTTCTGCCTTGTTGGCACGCTGTTCCTTCTTGAGACCAAAGCCGATCTGGACAGCAGTGTAGCCGTCCTTTTCTTCTGTCTTGTGGGAAACGA
>Ga0247611_10005580_pt1 | contig 16557 bp, 13 predicted proteins | sample 177DNAGHGhighgp2_FD_192422 | JGI IMG/M metagenome (GOLD analysis project Ga0247611, IMG submission 192422) | Sheep rumen microbial communities from Palmerston North, Manawatu-Wanganui, New Zealand - 1770 DNA GHGhigh gp2 | ecosystem: Host-associated > Mammals > Digestive system > Stomach > Rumen... | reverse complement strand
AAACCAATCATTAAAAAGAAAAGAATATACAAAAAAAGAAAGAGAATTAAAGGTATTAGAATATATCGATGCAGTAGGACTTGTAAGTGCTAAAGATAAATATCCATTTGAATTATCAGGTGGTATGCAACAAAGAGTCGCAATAGCACGTGCCCTAGCATTAGAGGCAGATATATTATTATTAGATGAACCATTTTCAGCTATTGATCCTAGATTACGTTTAGAATTACAAGAATTAGTATCTAAATTATCTAAGGAGCATAAAAAAACTGTAGTATTTATCACTCATGATATAGATGAGGCAATATTACTTGCAGATAAAATAGTTGTTATGGAACCAAAGCATATTAAATCTATATTAGATGTTAATTTATCATATCCAAGAATAAGAGAAGAATTAGTAGGTAGATCAGATTATGAAATTCTTCATAAAAAATTAATATCACTATTTTATGAAAATATAGAAAATTCAATAGATATGGAGGTGTCATTATAATGCAAATAATAGATACATCTAAATATGCTATTAAAAAAGGATTGCACCAATTCATTATAAAAAATAAAGAATTTTTTAAATTATCTAATTTGAAAAAGCATTTATTAGGATTAATAATAGCTACTATTTTATTAATATCTAATATTATTCTTGCTTATAATTTAGGATATTTAACAAATCATACAACATTATATGAGGCAACTCCTTATGTCTTATTATTAATTATTGCATTCATTTTATATTTATTAAGATTATATTTAACTAATAAAAAATCATCATCAGATTTAATTATAGTCATATACTTATTTTTCATGTTTTGGGAATTATCATATAAGCTTGGTTGGGTTCAAAATGATTTATTAATACCATCACCTGAAGGATTATTTTATGTTTATAAAACAGATAATTCATACATTAGAGAAATGGTATTTGATTCACTTCAATTATTATTCTTTGGTTTCTTACTAGCAATAATTTTTGGTACTATTTTAGGTTTAATTGTTGGTTGGTTTGAAAGATTAAGAGAGGTATTTATACCGATATCAAATGCGATAACTTTAATTCCACCAATGCTAATGACTGCATGGCTAATAATGTGGTTTCCATTTAAGGAAGCAGCAATTGCTATTATATTTTTAGCAGTATTTTGGCCAGTATTTTTAGGAATGACATCAAGGGTTGCTCAAATAGATAAAAAAATAATAGATGCAGCAAAGGTTATGGGTGTATCTAATATAGGAATGCTTTATAAGGTTATATTACCATATTCACTTCCTGGTATTATCACATCTGTATCTAAATCATTAAGAGGTGCATTTATGTGCTTAGTTGCTGCAGAAATGATTGGTATAAATGGTGGTATAGGCTTTTATACAGAAACATATAAGGCATATGCCGATTATAGAAGAGTTTTAGCAGGTATTGTAACAATAGGATTTATCACAACAATAATAGATATTATAGTTAATAAAATTGAAAAAACAGTAGTTAAATGGAAGGTATAATATGGGACATTATTATAATAGCGTACTTGAATTAATTGGACATACTCCTATTGTTAAATTAAATAGATTAGAAAAAGAATTAAATTTAAAAGCACATATTTTTGCTAAATTAGAATATTTAAATCCAGCTGGTTCAGTTAAAGATAGACCAGCATATAATATGATTCTTGAAGCTGAAAAGGAAGGACTTATTAAAGAAGGTGCTACTATAGTTGAGGGCACAAGTGGAAATACCGGAATTGGTCTTGCGATGGTTGCTGCAGCTAAAGGATATAAAGCTAAAATTTGTATGCCAGAAAATATGAGTAAAGAAAGAATTCAATTATTAAAGGCATATGGTGCTGAGGTCTATTTATCAAAAAAAGAATTGAATATGGCAGGAAGTGGCGCTAAAGCTAAAGAATTATTAGATAGTATAGAAAATGCTTATTCACCACAACAAGGACAAAACCCTAATAATCCAGGAGCGCATTATAAAACTACTGGACCTGAGATATATGATGATATGGATGGAAAAATTGATATTTTCCTTGCCGCAACAGGTACTGGAGGAACTATATCTGGTGTCGGTCATTATTTAAGAGAGAGAATAAAGGATTTACCTATTATTGCAGTAGAACCTAAAGGAAGTGCCATATTAAATGGAGGCGAACCAGGATTACATAAAATCCAAGGTATCGGTGGTGGAGCTACACCTCCTACAACTGATGTAAGCTTATTTAATGAAGTCTTAGATATAAGTGATGAGGATGCATATAAATATACAAAGCTACTTCCAAAGGTTGAAGGAATATTAATAGGTATATCAGCAGGTGCTGCACTTGCAGGTGCCATTGAGGTTGCCAAAAGAGAAGAAAATAAGGGAAAAAATATTGTAATAATATTTCCTGATGGAGGCGATCATTATCTTTCTACAGAAGGATTATTTGATATTTAGGAGGAGAAAGTATGGCAGAAGTTGTTGCGTGCTTGCTTACTAATAGAAATAAAAATAAAACAACAAATTATGTTGAATCATTACAAAATTTAAATGAACATGGTATAAATGGTAAATTTGAAAGACAAAAGAATAGATTTACAACACCATTTGGTGATGAAGAAGGCGAATTGCCTGTTGAAGCTAATAGATATCGTTTAATTTGGGCTCCTGTTTGTCCTTGGGCACATAGAAGCATAATTGTAAGAAAGCTTTTAGGCTTAGAGGATGTAATAAGTGTAGGAACACTTGATCCAGTAAGACCTAATACACCAACAAGTGATTGGGCATTTACACTTGATGAAGGAAATATTGATCCAGTACTTAAAATTCATAAATTAAGCGAAATATATTTAGCTACAGATAAAGATTATAAAGGAAGACCTACAGTTCCTTGTGTAGTTGATTTAAAAACTAAAAAGGTAGTTAATAATGATTATTTTAATTTAACAAGATATTTAGAAACTAAATGGACTAAATTTCATAAAAAAGGCGCACCTGATTTATATCCAATAAATTTAAGAAAAGAAATAGATGAATTTAATGATGATTTATTTGATAAATTAAACAATGGTGTATATAAAGCAGGATTTGCAAGAAGCCAAGAGGCATATAATGATGCAGTTATTAATGTCTTTAAAAAGTTAGATGAATTAGAAGAGAGATTAGATCATTCAAGATATTTATTTGGCGATAAAATAACTGAAGCTGATATTAGATTATATGTTACTCTTGCAAGATTTGATATCGCCTACTATAACGCATTTAAGGTTAATTTAAAATCATTAAAGGAATATAAAAATCTATGGGCTTACGCTAGAGATTTATATCAAACAGATGGCTTTGGAAACACAACAAATTTTGATGCGATAAAAAAGCATTATCATTTATGCTGTGTTGAAAATCCATATAAGATATTACCTTTAGGACCTAATTTAGATGATTGGTTAACTAAGCATAATAGAGATAAAAGAAGCTATAAATAAGCTTTTGGAGGATTAGAAAATGGAATTTGAAACACTATGCTTACACGCAGATTTAAATATAAAGGATGAATGGGGAACATTAAATCAGGCTATTTGCCAATCTGCAACATTCGTTCATAAGGGAGTTGATGAAGTAAGCTTATATAGCTATTCTAGATTATCTAATCCTACAAGAAGACATTTAGAAAATACAGTTGCGAAACTTGAGGAAGGATATGATGCATATGCTTTTTCATCAGGCATGACGGCTATTACAGTTGCTATGCTATTGATTGAAAAAAATAGTCATGTAATTGCTACAGATGACTTATATGGTGGTGCCCTAAGATTATTTAATAACGTATCAAAGGAAAGACAAATAGAATTTGATTTTGTTGATACATCAAATTTAGATCTTGTAAAAAGTAAAATTAGAAGTAATACGAAATTAATTTATATAGAAACACCATCAAATCCTTTAATGCAGGTAACTGATATTAAAGAAATAGCTAAAATAGCTCATGAAAATAATTTGTTATTATTTGTTGATAATACATTTTTAACACCATATTATCAAAAGCCACTTAATTTAGGTGCTGATATAGTAATACATTCTGGTACTAAATATTTAGGTGGTCATAATGATACATTATCAGGATTTGTAGTTGCTAAAAATAAAGAATTAGCTGAAAAGGTATTATTTTATTCAAAAACAATAGGTGGACAGTTATCTCCATTTGATTCATTTTTAATTGAAAGAGGAATTAAAACATTACCTATTAGAATGGATAGAATAAATGAAAATGCTATAAAAATAGCATCTTGGTTAAAAGAAAATCCTAAAATTAAAAAAGTATATTATGTAGGCCTTAATGATTTTAAAGGATATGAAATAAATAAAAAACAATCAAAAGGCTTTGGTGGCATGATATCTATTGAAGTTGAATCAGAATCATTAGCTAAAAAGATATTAAAGGATGTAAAAATATTTCAATATGCAGAATCACTTGGTGGTGTTGATTCACTAATAACATATCCAATGCTACAAACACATGCTGATGTTAAAAAAGAAGATAGGGAAAAAAGAGGAATAAACGAAAGATTTTTAAGAATATCTGTTGGAATAGAAAATGTTAATGACTTGATCTTAGATTTAAAACAAGCCATTGGATAGGAGGATATATGCCAAAATATGATTTTGATGAGGTAATTAATAGATATAATACTAATTCTTTAAAATATGATTATAAAAAAAGAAGAGGTAAACCTGATGATGTGTTACCCTTATGGGTTGCAGATATGGATTTTAAAACTGCACCTGAGGTAATTGATGCACTAATTGAAAAATCAAAACATGGTATATTTGGCTATTCCGAACCACTTGATTCTTATTTTATAGAATTAAAAAATTGGTTATATAAGCATCATGGATGGTCTCCTGATGATAATAAGTTTTTATTAACACCTGGTGTTGTATTTGCAATATGCGCAATTATTAATGCCTTAACAAAAGAATCAGATTCAATTATTATTAATCAACCAGTATATTATCCTTTTTCTGAATCAATTAAGGATAATAATAGAAAACTAATAATATCAGAATTAATTAATAATAATGGAAAATATGAAATAGATTTTTTAGATTTTGAACAAAAAATAAAAGAAAATAATGTTAAATTATATATTTTATGTAGTCCTCATAATCCAGTTGGAAGAGTATGGAAGAAAGAGGAATTATTAAAAATAGATGAGATAACTAAAAAATATAATGTACTTGTCATATCAGATGAAATACATGCTGATTTTATCTATCCAGGATATAAATTTATATCTTATGCAAGTATTGATAAAGAATTTAGTCATTCAATTATTCTTACATCTCCATCTAAAACATTTAATTTAGCAGGATTACAGCTAGCAAATGTCTATATTAAAAATGATTCATTAAGAAGAAAGGTTAGACAAAAAATATCAAGCTTTGGTTATTCACAAGCAAATATAATGGGTATTGTATCTTGTGAGGCAGCATATAAATATGGAGATTGTTGGCATAAAGAATTATTAAAATATTTAAATGATAATTTAATATTCTTGAATGATTATATTAATAATAAATTTAAGAATGTAAAAGTAATAGAACCAGAAGGAACATATTTAGTATGGATAGATTTTAATGGCTTAAAAATAAGTGATGAATTATTAAATGATATTATATTAAATAAAGCTAAATTATGGTGAGATAGAGGAAATATATTTGGTGTGTCAGGATATGGATATGAAAGAATAAATATAGCTTGTCCAAGAAGTGTTTTAAAAGAAGCATTAGATAAATTATATAATGCATTTAAAGAAGAAAATTTGTGGTGATATTATGATAGATAAAAATGAATTAATAAATGAATTTATTACTTTAGCATCATTTAATTCATTATCATATGAGGAATTAGATATTTCATTATATCTTAAAAAAAGATTAGAGGATTTAGGATTTAGTGTAATTGTAGATGATGCAGGAAAAAAACTAAATAATAACCCTAAAGCTACAGGAAATATCTATGGCTTTTTAAAAGGAAATATAAAAGGCAAATCTATATGCTTTTCAAGTCATATGGATACTGTATCACCTGGAATTAATAAAAAAGTAATAATAGATAATGACATAATAAAAAGTGATGGTAATACAATTTTGGGTGCTGATGATATTAATGGAATATTATCAATAATTAAAGCCCTAGATATTATTAAAAAGAATAATTTAAGACACCCTGATATTGAAGTAGTATTCTTTATTGCTGAAGAAGCATTTTGTATGGGAAGTAGAATATTTGATTTTAATTTAATTAAATCAAAATATGCTTATGTCTTTGATTTAAGCGGCGAAATAGGTCTTGCGGCATACAAAGCCCCATCAATAGTATCATTTGAAATAGAAATATTAGGTAAGGCAGCTCATGCTGGATTTGAAATTGATAAAGGAATATCTTCAATTTTATATGCAGCTAAAAAAATATCAAAGCTAAATGTAGGAAAAATTGATGATGAGACTACGATGAATATTGGTTTAATTGAAGGCGGAAGTGGCAAAAACATAGTACCTTACAAAACTAAAATTGAAGGTGAAATAAGAAGCTTCAAGCATGAAAAGGCACTTAAAGTATTAAATGGAATAAAAGAAATATTTTTAAGTGATTCAAAAGAAGAAAATATTATTATTAATTTTAAATATGATGAAAATATTTTTGCATATGAAGTCGAAAAAAATTCATATGTCATAAATAGATATAAAAAGGCATTAGATGACTTAAATTATAATAATTTTAAATTAATTGAAACATTTGGTGGATCAGATAATAATAATTTTAATAAGCATAATATAGAAGGGATTGTTGTAGCTAATGCGATGAATAATATTCATACAACAAATGAATATTATGATATTAATGATTTAATTAAGTCTATAAATATTGCATTAAAGCTAATGACTATTGGTGAATAATATGTTGTCTACAAAAAGTGTATATGCAATAAAAGCGTTAGTATATATAGCTATTAATTCTAATAAAGAAGATTATATATCTATTAAAGATATTTCAAAATTTGAAGCTATATCAGTTAAATATTTAGAACAAATTATAGCTCAGCTTGTAAGAGGTAATTTATTAATATCATATAGAGGAAATAATGGTGGCTATAAATTATCTAAAAAAATAAGTGAATATAATGCTTATGAAATAATATGTGTATCTGATAAAGATATAACAAAAAATAATGTTTCAACTGAAGGTTGGAGTAAAAGATTTTTTGATGATTTTAATAATCATTTAAAATCATATTTAAAAAGTATTACACTCATTGATTTAATTAAATATTATGAAGCAGAAATAGAATTTGGTGATTATTGTATATAATTATGGTAAAATCATCATATATGGTGATTTTATGTATACAAAATTAGATTTATTAAATGATATAAAAAATATGGGACTATCTAGTGATTCTTTATTAATGATTCATAGCTCATTTAAGTCTATAAAAAATATAGATGGAGGAGCAATTAGTGTAATTGAAGCATTTAAAGAATCTTTTAAGGATGGTCTTTTACTTTTTCCTACACATACATGGAATATTATTAATAATGATTTTGATATATTAAATAAAAATGATTCTAATTCTTGTATTGGTTATCTAACAAACATGGTTATTAAAGATAAAGATTTTATAAGAAGTAATCATCCGACACATTCAGTGTGTGCATATGGTAAAAATGCTTTTGAATATATTACTCAAGATACATATTCAACAACACCAGTATCACCAAATGGTTCATTTGGTAAGCTTAAAAATAATGGATATATATTATTTATTGGATGTCCTTTATCTAAAAATACATTTATTCATTCAATTGAAGAAGAAATGAATGTTAAAGATAGATTTACTAATCATATATTTACTTTTTATGTTAATGATAATAATAAATTAATTGAATTTCATATGCCAAAGCACTATTCAACATTAAATCCACATATATCTGATAATTATGAAAAATTACTTCCGATAATGCTTAAATTAAATATATGTAAAAAAGTAAAAATCCTAGATTCTAATTCTTATTTAGTTAATGCAAAAAAATTATATAATTTAGTTAAAGATATATTAAAAAAAGATATACATGCCTTTGACGATTTAAGAGATATTAATAAATACATAGATTGGAGTAAGACTTATGATTAAAACAAAAGAAGATTTAAAATATTATATGCTTCAAGATAAATTAAATTTAAGAGTGAAAAATGACAAGCCTAAAAAATTTGATGAAATTTGGAAATATGAAATAATTTTAAGAAAGCATGAATATTATAATAATTTAGAAAAGAAAAATATATTTCAAAAAATATTATTAAATCATTATAAAAATAAACATCATAAATTATCTATAAAATATACTACATCAATTCCAATTAATGTTTGTGGTCCTAGACTATCTATAGCTCATCTTGGCACTATCTATATAAACTCAAAGGCTAGGGTTGGTAAGAATTTAAGAATTCAATCAGGTGTTACAATTGGTGGTGTTGCTAAAAACAAAGAAGCATTTCCAATTATTGAAGATAATGTCTATATCGGTTCTGGCGCTAAAATTATAGGACCCGTAAGAGTAGCTAAAAATGTCGCAATAGGCGCTAATGCAGTAGTATGCAAGGATATATTAGAAAAATCTACATCATGGGCAGGAGTGCCTGCTAAAAAGATTTCTAATAATAATTCATGGGCATATTTATCTTTTGATGTATTAAAGGATGAAGAACAATGAAAAATATCTTAGATATGTTATTTTTAGGCTTTTATTATATTGAAAATATTGAAAAAATGGATTAGCAATATAAAAATAAATATTGCTAGTCTTTTTTTTACTTTTGTTATATAATAACAATGTATATTTTTAAGGACGTGATTTTAAATGGCTGAAATTAATAATTTCATTAAAACTATTATGCAACAGGATTTAGATAGTGGAGCTATCGATTCTATTATTACAAGATTTCCACCAGAACCTAATGCATATTTACATATCGGACATGCAAGAGCTATTATAACTAACTTTGAATTAGCTAAAGCATTTAATGGTAAAACTAATCTAAGATTTGATGATACAAACCCTGCAAAGGAAGATCAAGAATTTGTAGATGGTATTATATCTGATTTAGCATGGTTAGGATATAATCCTGCTAATGTTTTTTATGGATCTGACTATTTTGAAAAGACATATGAAAAAGCAATTATGCTAATTAAAAAAGGTTTAGCATATGTTGATGATTTAACTCAAGAAGAAATATCTAAATATAGAGGCACATTAAATGAGCCTGGTAAAAATTCACCATATAGAGATAGAAGTGTAGAAGAAAATTTAAAGCTATTTGAAGAAATGAAAAATGGCAAATATAAAGATGGTGAAAAGACATTAAGAGCTAAAATTGATATGTCTAGCCCAAATATAAACATGCGTGATCCTGTAATGTATAGAATATTACATATTAATCATCATAGACAAGGTACTAAATGGTGTATTTTCCCTATGTATGATTTTGCTCACCCACTACAAGATTCATTTGAAGGTATTACACATTCTTTATGCTCACTAGAATATGATAACCATAGAGTATTATATGATTGGGTTGTTGAAAATTGTGAGATTGAAAAGGAATATGGTAAAAGACCTCACCAAATTGAATTTGGTAGATTAAATATCACAAATACAATAATGTCAAAAAGATATTTAAGAGCTTTAGTTGATTCTAAAAAGGTATCAGGATATGACGATCCTAGAATGCCTACACTTTGTGGACTTAGAAGAAGAGGCTTTACTGCTGATTCTATTAGAAATTTCATTTTATCTACAGGCCTATCAAGAGTTAATTCAACTGTAGAAGCTGATTCACTTGATGAAGCATTAAGAGATGATTTGAAATTAAAAACATTGCGTCCTAACGCAATTATTGATCCAATTAAGGTTATTATTGATAATTATCCTGAGGGTAAGGTTGAATATCTAGATTGTCCAAACAATCAAGAAAATGAAGAATTAGGCTCAAGAAAAATTGCATTTTCACGTGAAGTATATATTGAACGTGAAGACTTTATTGAACAAAAGCCTAATAAAAAATGGAAGAGACTTGCACTAGACGTTGAAGTTAGATTAATGCATGCATATTTCATTAAAGCAGTTAGTGTTGAAAAGGATGAATTAGGAAATATTACATTAATTCATGCTACATATGATCCTGAAACAAGAAGTGGCTCTGGCTTTGATTTAAGAAAGCCAAATGGAAATATCCATTTTGTTGAAGCCTCAACTGCTATAAAAGCTGAATTTAGATTATTTGAACCACTATTATTAGATGAAACAGAAGAGAATAAGGATTTAGATTTTATGGATAGATTAAATCCTAATTCAATAACTATTAAAGAAGGACTCGTAGAAGAATCATTAAAGGATACAAAAGAATTAGACCACTATCAATTTATTAGAAATGGTTATTATGTAACTGATAAGGATTCAACAAATGAAAAATTAGTATTTAATAGAACATGTGGTTTAAAATCATCATTTAAATTATAATAAGGGACTGTCTTAGGACAGCCCTTTACTACGTTATATAAAGGAGAATTAAAATGCTAAAAACTATAAATTTAGGAATTCAATATGGTTCAAGAAAATTATTTGAGCATGTTGACTTAACATTTTCAAAAGGAAATTGTTATGGAATAATTGGCGCAAATGGTGCTGGTAAGTCTACATTTTTAAAGGTTTTATCAGGAGATATTGAATCAACTGAGGGTGAAGTTTATATGGATCCTAACGAAAGAATGAGTGTATTACGTCAGGACCAACATGCATATGATAATGAAACAGTATTAAAAACAGTACTTTTAGGTCATAAAAGATTAATAGAAGTAATGGAAGAAAAAGATAAATTATACGAAAAGACTGATTTTACAGATGCCGATGGTATTCGTGCTTCAGAGCTTGAAGGCGAATTTGCTGAAATGGGAGGCTGGGAGGCTGAATCAGATGCTGAAAGCTTGCTTGCAGGCCTTGGTGTTTCTAGTGATTATTTATATTCATTAATGGGTGAATTAGATGCTAAATTAAAAATTAAGGTATTACTAGCTCAAGCATTATTTGGTAATCCTGATATTTTACTTTTAGATGAGCCTACAAATAACTTAGATTACAAATCTACAAGATGGCTTGAAAATTTCTTATTGAATTTTGAAAATACAGTTTTAATCGTAAGCCACGATAGACATTTTTTAAATAATGTTTGTACACATATATGTGATGTAGATTATAAGAAAATCAAATTATATGTAGGAAATTATGAATTCTGGTATGAATCAAGCCAATTAGCTAAAAAGCAAGCTGAGGATGTAAATAAAAAATCAGAACAAAAGATTAAAGAATTAAAAGAATTTATCGCAAGATTCAGTGCTAATAAATCTAAATCTAGACAAGCAACATCTAGAAAGAAATTATTAGATAAAATTGTACTTGAGGATATTGAACCATCATCTAGAAGATATCCATATATTGGATTTAAACCATCTAGAGAGGTTGGAAACGATATTTTAATTGTTGAGCATTTAACTAAAGAAGGATTCTTTAAGGATTTAACATTTACTGTTAATAAAAATGATAAAATCGCATTTTTAGCTGAAAACTCAATGCAAATAACAACATTATTCAATATTTTAAATGGAAAAGATAAAGACTTTAGCGGTAAATTTAAATGGGGTATAACTACAAATGTAGGTTATTTATTCCAAGATAATAAAGAATTATTCGATAAGGATTTAAGCTTAGTTGATTGGCTAAGACAATATTCAAAAGAAGATCAAACAGAAACATTTATTCGCGGCTGGTTAGGTAGAATGCTTTTTTCAGGTGAAGAATCACTTAAAAAATGTAATGTCTTATCAGGTGGCGAAAAAATAAGATGTAATTTTGCAAAATTAATGCTTGAATCTCCTAATATTTTAGTATTAGAAGATCCAACAAACCATCTAGATTTGGAATCTATTACTGCACTTAATGAAGGTATGATAAATTATAAAGGAAATATTTTATTTTCTTCACATGATGCCGAATTATTACAAACAGTAGCTAATAGAATTATTTCATTTAACCTAGATGGCACATATGAAGATAAATTATCTACATATGAAGAATTTATAGGTGAATAAATTAATTATAAATGAGGAATTAAAATGGGATTATTAGATAGATTAAATGAAGCACAATTAAAAGCAGTTACTACTACAGAAGGACCAGTCATGGTTATGGCAGGTGCCGGTTCAGGTAAAACTAGCGTTCTTACAACAAGAATTGCATATTTAATCGATAAATGTGGGATATCTCCATCTAACATATTAGCTGTTACATTTACAAATAAGGCAGCTAATGAGATGAAAGAAAGAATCGAAAAGATGATTAATACTTCAACTTCATTTATGTGGATATCTACTTTTCACTCATTTTGTTCTAGATTATTAAGAATTGAAATAGATAGATTAAATCCATATACTAAATATTTCAATATTTTAGATGAGGATGATTCTTTAAAAATGGTAAGAGATATTATGAAAGAAAACAATATCGATTCATTTAAGCCAAAAATAATTAAGAATTTAATATCTAAATCTAAAAACTTTGAAAACTTTAGTGTAAAGGATAGATTACTTGATGATACATTTAATACAGTTAAAGGATTATATGATAATTCTTTAATGCAAAATAACGCACTAGATTTTGATGATTTAATTATTAAAACAATAGAATTATTAAAGAAAAACCCTGATATATTAGAAAAATATCAGGATAAATTTCAATATATATTAATTGATGAGTTTCAAGATACTAATACAATTCAATATGATTTAATCAAATTATTATCTAAGAAAAATAGAAATATATTTGTTGTTGGTGATGATTTCCAATCTATATATTCATTTAGAGGAGCTCAAATTAAAAATATTAGAAAATTCCAAAATGATTATACTGATTATAAATTAATATTACTTGAACAAAATTATCGTTCAACTGAAGAAATATTAACTTTAGCTAATGATTCTATTAAAAATAATCCTAATCAAATTAAAAAACAGATGTTTTCATCTGATAAAAAAGGTAAAAAGCCAATTATATATACTGCCTTAAGTGCTAAAGCTGAGGTACAGTATGTTTTAGATGAGATGAAAAAATTAATATTATCAGGCAAAAAATATAATGATTTTGCGATAATGTATCGAGCTAATTATATTTCAAGAAATTTTGAAGAGGGATTAATTAGATATAATATACCTTATCAAATATATGGTGGTCTATCTTTTTTCAGCCGTGCTGAAATTAAAGATATGATTGCATATTTAAGATTAATATTAATTAATGATGATAATTTATCATTTGAAAGAATTATTAATACTCCTAAAAGAAAAATAGGAGAAGCCATAGTTAATAAATTAAAGGTAATCGCAAATGATAATAATATATCATTATTTAAAGCAATTGACCTATATACAGGAAGTGGTCAGGGTTATAATAATTTAAAAGAATTTAAAGTAAAAATTGAATCAATTAAAGCACAAATTGAAAATCAATTACCAGAAGATATAATTGATTTAATCGATAATGAATTCAATTATAGTTCTTATTTAGATACAGAAGAAGATTTTGATACAGCAAAAGATAAAAAACAAAATATAAAAGAATTTAGACAAATGATTAAAGAATCATTTAAAAATGATACATCTAATACAGATTACCTACTTTCATTCTTATCAGATTTAGCTTTAAAAACAGATAAGGATGAAGCAAAGGATAGCAATTCAGTAATTCTAACTACATATCATCAAGCAAAGGGTCTTGAATTTGATACAGTATTTATGGTAGCAACTGAAAATGGAATTTTCCCTTCAATAAATATTGAAACAACTGATGAGCTTGAAGAAGAAAGAAGAATATTTTATGTAGGTGTAACAAGAGCTAAAGAAAATTTATATATTACACATGCAAGCACTAGATATATATTTGGAAGTGATGGTGATTGTGAGGAATCTGATTTTATATCAGAATTAAATCCTAATTTCTATACAAATGGTAATAATATTAAACAAAAGCCAATTGAAAAGAAAATAGAAATTAAAAAAGAAATAAAGCCAACTGTAACTTTAAATAATGATGTCTCATTTAAAGTAGGAGATAAAGTAAAACATAAAATATTTGGTAGTGGCATTGTTGTAAGCTATGATGGTAAGTTTGTAACAATTGCCTTTAGTGTCGAATATGGTGTTAAAAAATTACTAGCAAATCACCCATCTATTGAAAAGCTTTAATTTGCAACTGAAATGTTTTTTTGGTATAATATTACTTAAATTTTAAGGAGAATATTTAATATGGATATTAATGTACTTTTTGTCGATAATGAAGAAGAAAAACAAATGCGTGAGGATAGACTTGAAATTGATGAATTCTTATATAGAGTAAATAGTTATTTCTTTACTCAAAATATCAATTTTAAGTTAATATCATTTAATAGGGATCGTCCTGTTGAGCATTACCGTGAGGTTATAAATGAATCAACAGTAGTATTGTTTACATGCTATAACGAATTTGAACCTGCAGTAAAAAGAATGTTTGAAATCACAAATGAAGAATTTAAAAAGACTGAAAATCCATCATTTGTTCCTTTATTTTATTTTAGAAAAACACAAAATGCTAAATTTGGTGTTAAATCATTTAAGGATTTATTAGTTGAAAATAATTTATTCTATTCTAATTATGATGATGCAGCAATTATGAAATTAATTTTACTTTTCGTAATTAAAGATCATAGATTAAACGATATGAAAATAGAATTTGAAGATGATGAAATCAAAATAGATTTAAAGGATAGTAGCATTAAACCATTTAATATTCCATTTGTTGCTAATTACAAAAATTTAAAGAATCTTATATTTGAAAGAGATAAAATGGCATCTAAAGTAAGAGCCTTAGGTGGTAGATTCTTACTTGATACAAATAATAAGGATGCAGAAATAGATTTTAAAAATCAAACATTAGAAAAAGAAAAAATAACTCAAGATATATTACAATATGAATTTGAGGTATTAGCTCTAATTGAAAGCTTAGTGAAGGTTTTATATGGTTCACCTAAGCATATCGCACCACTTCAAAAGGCACTAGATTATCTAGATGATGGTGATTTTGAAGGATTTAATTCAATTATTAATTGTGATGAAATAATAAAAATGTATATAAAAGAAAAGAATAAAAATAAGAAGAAAAAGAAAAAATAAGTCCAGTTTTAACTGGATTTATGTCTCATAATTGAGGTTAATTATGGATGATTTTAAAAGAATTGAAGAACTAAAAGAAATATTAAATAGGGCATCAACAGCTTATTATGTTAATGATAATCCGATTATGGAAGATTATGAATATGATAGACTTATGAATGAATTAATTAAATTAGAAGATAAAAATCCTAATTTAAAGACTATTGATTCACCAACAAATAGAATTGGTGGGGAAGTCTTAACTAAATTTAAAAAGGTTACTCATAAATCTAAAATGGCATCATTATCTGACGCTTTTAGCTTTGATGAATTAAAAGATTTTGATAGAAAAGTAAAAGAAGTAACTCCTGATGCTACATATTTATGCGAGCTTAAGATTGATGGTTTATCTGTATCATTAAAATATGAAAATGGTTATTTAGTACAAGGTGCAACACGTGGTAATGGTTTAGTTGGTGAAGATATTACTCACAATGTTAAAACTATTAAAAGTGTGCCTCTTAAAATAGATAATAAAGAAAATATAGAAGTAAGAGGCGAAATCTTCATGCCAAGAGAAAGCTTAATTAAGCTTAATATGGAACGTGAAGAAAATGAAGAAGAATTATTTGCTAACTGTAGAAATGCCGCAGCTGGTTCAGTTAGACAACTAGATTCTAGTGTTGCAGCTAAAAGAAATCTTGATGTATTTTTATATTACTATATGAATGATAAAATAAAATATCAAGAAGAAGCATTAATTAAAATGAAAGAAATGGGTTTTAAAGTAAATCCTTTATATAGGCATGCTAAAACAATTGATGAAGTTATTTCATATATAAATGAGATGGGAGAAAAAAGACAAAGTCTTCCATATGATATCGATGGTATAGTAATTAAAGTTAATGAAATATATTATCATAATTTAATTGGTGAAACAGTTAAATATCCTAAGTGGGCAATTGCTTATAAATTCCCACCTGAAGAAGTTAAAACTAAGTTAACTGATATTATATTTCAAGTAGGTAGAACTGGTGTAATAACTCCTGTTGCTATCTTTAAACCAGTATTTGTTCAAGGCTCTTTAATATCTAAAGCTACACTACATAATGAAGATTATATTAAAGAGAAGGATATTCATATTAATGATACTGTAATTATTCATAAAGCAGGTGATGTAATACCTGAGGTAGTAAAACCTGTGATTGAAGATAGAGGCAGTGATTTAATAGAATTTAAGATGATTAAAAACTGTCCATGCTGTAATAGCTTACTTGTTAGATT
>Ga0247611_10005579_pt1 | contig 16557 bp, 8 predicted proteins | sample 177DNAGHGhighgp2_FD_192422 | JGI IMG/M metagenome (GOLD analysis project Ga0247611, IMG submission 192422) | Sheep rumen microbial communities from Palmerston North, Manawatu-Wanganui, New Zealand - 1770 DNA GHGhigh gp2 | ecosystem: Host-associated > Mammals > Digestive system > Stomach > Rumen ... | reverse complement strand
CTTTAGAAACTTTTTTCTTTTCTTTTTTTACTTTTTTTACTTCTTTAACTTCTTCGACTATTTCTTCTTGTGCTTCATTTTGTTCTTCTTCAATATTTTTTGAATCTTCTTGTTCAACTAATTCCTCTTCTTCAACTTCATCAAAATTAGATTCTTCTACTTCTATTTCTTCAATTTCTTTTTTCTTACTAAAAATGTTTTTAATACTACTAAATAAACCCATGTATGTCATTCCTTTCTCTCTATTATTATACCAAATAAAAAAAGGAAAATAAATTCCTTTTATTATTGGGCAAGTATATATGGATTTTCTTGCGTTCCTGAACCATCAGTTATTTTAATTGTTGATTTAAGGAAGACTACTGGGCGCACGCCACCGGCATAGTGGGCATAGTAGCCGAGGACATAACCATAAGAATTGACACGGAACACAATATAAGCGTCAGAAGAGTAAGCAAAAGGCGACAAGGTCCATGTATATCCACTTGCTGGTTTTAACCAATCGTTATCTTTACAATTTGCATATGATGAATTACTCCATCCATTATATAATCCTAGTCCTAAACATGTTGTCCTATTTGTTGCATTTCCTCCGCTTGTTGCATATCCATAATCACTTGGATACATTAATCCTACTTTTCCTGTCCATCTACTTGTTCTTGTTACTGTGTCATTACAATATGTTCCACTTGTACATATTTTTCCATTCGTATTTGCTCTTTCATGACTATATGCATATGGTGTTGTAAATACATCGGTACTATAGTTTACATACGTTCCATTATCATTATTTGGTGATCCTAATTTCCATACTACACTTTCTATTTTATTTTGTTCTTCACTACTTATTGTTGAAGTAGGTTTTGCTGTTGTTTTTGAATTATTACTATTGTTATACCAATTTCCATCTGTTCCTACTGTTATATTTCCTAGATAATCGTTATTTAATTCTTGCATTAGATCTGCTTGTGACCATTCATTTATTCCATAACCATTATTTACTCCAGATGTTGATGTATCCCACGAATAATTTCCTAATGATTCATTTCTTATTATTTTTAATAATGATTGTTTTGTTCCTGATGCATTTGTGATATTATTCATTACTCCTATTATTCTCCATAATTCATTATTAAATTTTACAAAGTTATTTGGATTAGCTCCTACGTATCTTAGGTTATTATCTGTAGTTCCATCTGTTAATAAACTAGAATCATAACATGATAATTCATTAATATAAGTAACTCCAGTAATACCATTTGATGATAGCCAGTGGGCATATATTGTTTGATTTGAATTAAACGTTGTTGATGTTGTTATTTTGTTTGTACAACTTGTTGAATCATACCATCCCATAAATGTATAATTACTTCTTGTTGGTGTTGGTAGTGATGATATACTTCCTCCCTTTGTTATTTCTACTGATGTTGGTGATACACTACCTCCATTGGCATTATAAGTTATTGTTATAGTACTTAGTTTCCAATGTGCATATAATGTTTGATTATCTGTTATTTTTACTGGTGTTGTACTTTCTATTTTTGTTCCACTTGTTGGATCTGTATACCATCCTAAGAAATCATAATTTGTTCTTATTGGTGTTGGAAGTGTTCCATATGTACTATCATATGTAACTGTCTTTGATGTTGAAGTTAGCGATCCACCATTTGGATTAAATGTAACAGTATATGTTTTTGCTGTGTAGTTTGCAGTTAATGTTGAATTACTTGCTGGCATTGTATACTTATTATCACTTACACTTCCAGTTGATGCACTCCATCCACTAAAATTATATCCAACTTTTTCTAGATTAGATAGTGTTATTTGTTCTTCATAATATAAACTTTTTGTTGTATCTCCTGTGTATGTTCCTCCATTTGGATTTATTGTTAGTGTATATTTTTCTCTTTCATAGTTATAATTTACTACATTATTTGTTGGTGGATTATTACTCTCTACTCCTATTGTTATTGATTTATTAGAAAGGCTCTTAAATCCAGTATATGTTTTAGCCTCTGTTACAACAACTGTTCCATATTCAGAAGATGCATTATAAGTATCTGCATCTACTCTTGTATATGTTGTTCCATCTAGATTCATTTTATTATGATATACAATATAGTTATATGTATTTTTTGTCCATTTTGCTCTAATAACTGAATCTTTTGCTTTCATTGTTACTATATCATTTTGAATTAATGAATCATTATCTTCCCATCCTGTAAATGTATGTCCTTCATTCACTGGTGTACATAGTGTTTTTGTTTCTTGATAATCAAGATTAAATTCTCCATCACAAGAATTTGTTCCTTCAATTGTTAGTTTATATTTATTTATTGTCCATTTAGCTGAAAGAGTAGCATTTGATGATCCCATCTTAAACACTTTAGTTGTTGTATTAAATGATGCATTTGTTCCTTCTACTTCCCATCCATTAAATGTATAACCTTCTCGAACAGGGTCCGCAACTGTAAATTCTTCTTGATATTCCATTCCTTTTTCATATGTTGATGTAGAATTATTATATGATCCTCCATTTGGATTTATAGTTAGTATATAAGAATTCTTTGTCCAATTAGCTACTGCTGATGTTGTTTGTGTTATTTTTACAACTGATGTACTTTCTATTTTTGTTCCATTTATGAACCAGCCATTAAACGTATAACCCTCTCTTGTTGGTGCTGGTAAACTTCCATATATTTGGTCATATGTTACACTCTTTTGTGTTGGTGTAACACTTCCTCCATTTGCATCAAAATATAAGGTATATGTATTTGCTGTGTAATTTGCTGATAATGTAACATTACTTGCTGGCATAGTTAGTGTTGTATCTTGTAGTGTTGCTCCAGACCAAGAAGTAAATGTATAACCGGGCTTTGTTGGTGATACAACATTTACTTGGCCCTCATAATATACTTCTTGATTTTGTGTACTTGTTGTTCCTCCATTTGGATTTATAGTTAAAGTATATTTATTTCTTGTATATTCATAAGTTATTACATTTGCATTTGTATTACTACTTATTGTTATTGTTTTTTTCTGTGGTGATGTAAATCCACTATATTCTTTTGTATTTGGACTTACACTTGTATTAAATGCTGCATTCCCAGTTTGCGTATCTACTACTTCATATCCACTATTTAGTCCTTGTTTTTTATGATATACAATATAATTATAGTTATTTACTTGCCATTTTGGTGTTATTGTTACATCTTTATCTTCTACTTTATATTTATTATCTTCAGTTTCTACATTCCATCCTATAAATGTGTATCCATCTTTACTTGGTGTACATAGATCAACATATTCTCCATAGTTTACTTCTACTTCTTTATCACATTCATTTGTTCCACTTATTGTTATTGTATATTTATTTATTTCCCATTTAGCTGTAACTTTAGAGTTTTCTATTCCCATTGTAAATGTATTTTGATTTACTTTTGATTGTTCTCCTTCAACATCCCAACCAACAAATGTATATCCTTTTCTTGTTGGTGTATCAAGTTGATAGTTGTTTGTTTCTTTTACATCTACACTTTGTATTCCAGTAGATTCTTTATATGTTCCACCATTTGGATCTATTTTTAAATTAAAAACTGATAGTTTTTTCTTAAAACTAACTATACACTCTGCTTTTCCTTCAATATCTGATAATGTTATTGTCCAATCTTTATTACTCCAGTTACCTACTGCTTTATTACAATTTACTACATCTACTTCATAATTTCCTTTTTCAGGAGGTTCATCATGTTTTTCTCCATCATAAATATAGGCTAATATCTTTGGTGCATTTATATCTTCTTTATTACTAAATATTTTTATTCCTATTGTTACAACTATACTTATTAATATCAAACATGCAAAAAAGATACTTAGTAATTTACAAGTATTTTTATCTTTTAGGTTTATTTTTATCTTGTTTATTTTATTGCTCTTTAACATAAAAAAATATACCTACCTTATTAAGGTAGTATATCATTATAACATTTTCATTGCAAGCGATATCTTGACAACACAACTTAATATTTTGTACAATTATTATGTTAATAAATATATGTATAGAATATATTATTTAACCAATATTAATAGTAGGTGAAGTTATGTTTGAAGTGTGTAAATACTTTATGATTTTTGCCTTAATATCATTCTTTGGATGGTGTGGCGAAGAAATATATGCATTATTTATTGCTAAAACTAAAACTAATCGTGGATATTTAGTTGGACCTTTTTGTCCTGTATATGGTTTTGGTGGATTAATACTATTATTTATTCTCCATTTTTGTGGTGATAACATTTTTGTATTATTCATTGCGTGTATATTTTCTTTTGCTTTTATTGAATACTTCGGTAGTTTGTTTTTAGAAAAAGTATTTAATATTAAATTATGGAATTATGATCATAAAGAGTTTAAATATAATATTCAAGGTAGAATTGCTTTAGAAACATTAATTCCTTTTGGAATTATTGGTACACTGTGTTATTTATATATTTATCCATTTTTTTATAATTTAATAAATAACATGGAACCAAATCTTTTATATATACTTAGTGCAGTAATATTTACCTTAGGAATGATTGACTACATTTATTCAACTATTGTAATAATTAAAATAGGTAAAAATAATAATAATTCAAATAAAGATATAACAGATAAAAAGAACGAAAGTGTTAAAAAACAACTAAAGGAAACAAATGAAAATGTTAAAAAACAATTAAAAAATACAAATGATACAGTAAAAAAACAACTAAAGAAAACAAAAGAGATAATAAAAAAGAAAGCCTAGTTTAATAGGCTTTTGTCAGCATAAGCTTTTATTTCATAGTTATAGCAATAATCCTCTTCACTACTCTGACATTCAGTAGTAGTTTTTTTATCGCCTCTATATTTATAAATAATAACTACTCCATCTTTTTTTAATTTTCCAGCATCATCTTTATAATACCCCTCATTTATTAATGTTTGAATAGTTACTGTTTTTCTACATCTTGTTTGAATATTCTTATAGTTAGTACTATCCAACAAAAAGTTAACTGCACATCCATTTGTGATAAAAGTTGATTTAGGGTTATTAGCAAGTAATTTTGCATTTTCAATAGCATAACTAATAGCAGAATCCTCAGCTTGCTCTATTATCTTATCATTAGAAAATAATCTAGCATCATTTATGTATTTAGTAACTAGTGGAACTGAAATAAGAACTAATATAGTTAAGATTGCAATTACACCTAGTAATTCTACTAAAGTAAATCCTTTACTATTATTCATCTACTATCACCTTAATTAGTATATCATACTACTAGACAAAAAATAAATAATTTGTTATAATTTATATACAAATTTTAACTTTATTGAAAGAAGGAATTAATTTATGAATAATGGTGAAACCATCATTAGTGCCCTAGGTGGATTAGGTGAAGTTGGAAAAAATATGTATATTTTTATGCATAAAGAAGAAATATTTATAATTGACTGTGGAGTAATGTTTCCCGAAGATGAACTATTAGGAATTGATTATGTTATCCAAGATTTTTCATTTCTAAAAGAAAATCAAGATAAAATTAAAGGATTAATTATTACCCATGGTCATGAAGATCATATTGGTGGAATACCTTTTCTTTTACAAAGTTTAAATATTCCAGTTATTTATGCACCTAAGATTGCTGTAGATTTAATAAATAAAAAACTAGAAGAAAGAAATATTCCATTTAAAAATATGACAACTATTGATAATGATTCTAAAATACATTCAAAGTATTTTGATATAGAATTTGTAAGAACAACCCACTCTATTCCAGATAGTTATGCAGTATATATGCATACTCCAAATGGTTCTATATTTGAAACAGGAGATTATAAATTTGATCTTACTCCAATAGGACCAGTAGCAGATATTCAAAAAATGGCAAAATTAGGTTCTAATGGTGTAAAACTTTTAATGTCAGACTCTACAAACTCTCTAGTAGAAGGCTTTTCAAAATCAGAAAGCGTTGTTGATGAGACTCTAACTGATATTATTGCAAATCATTTAGGTAGAGTTATTATTGCAACATTTGCATCAAATATTTATCGTCTTAAACATATAATAGAATCTTGTGAAGAAAACAATCGTAAAATAATAATATTTGGTAGATCAATGGAAAATGCAATTCAAATAGCTTTAGAAAATAATATGATAAAAGATAAAACAATTATAATAGATGCTAATAAAGCTAAAGATTTAAAACATAATGAAGTTTGTATTTTATGTACGGGAACACAAGGAGAGCCTCTTGCTGCTCTATCAAGAATAGCAAATGGAACACATAAACAAATATCATTACTTCAAGATGATTTAGTAGTGTTCTCTTCATCTCCAATACCTGGTAATGCTGCATCAATAAATAGGGTTATTAACAAGTTATATTTAAAGGGTGTTAAAGTATTTACTAATAATGATATAGATAATGTTCATACATCTGGTCATGCTAAACAAGAGGAACAAAAACTTATGTTTAGATTAATTCAACCAGAATACTTTATGCCAATGCATGGAGAGTATAGAATGTTAAAAGAACAAGTAAATACTGCTACACTATGTGGTGTTAAAGAAGAAAACTGCTTTATAATGAGAAATGGTGATACATTAGTAATGGATAACAATGGTATCCATAGAGGAAATTCAATTGCAGCTGGAGATGTATATGTAGATGGATCTCGTATTGGTGATGTTGGATCAATAGTTATTAAAGATAGAAAACTAATGTCACAAGACGGAATATTAGTTACAATTTTAAATATCAATCCGTTAAAAAGACAATTATTAATAAAACCAAATGTTACAACAAGAGGTTTTGTATTAGTAAATGAAAATGCAGAACTTATAAATAATATTGAAAAAAAGGTACAAGATATTGTAACTAATTATTTAACTAATAATACCTATAATTATGTTGATTTAAGAAATACCATAATATTAGAATTACATCCATATATATCTAAATTAACGGGAAGAAGACCTATTATATTACCAGTTATAATGGAAGTTAAAAAAGCTGAAGAAAATTAATTCTTCAGTTTTTAATTTTTCTTCCATATTGCTATTAGAGTATGATTATTGGTTTTTGAAACAGTTACATTACTCGTAATGTAATATGGTTCATAAGGTGTCGCAGTAGTACCGCTTTCCACTTAAATATTTCCAATATAATATGTTTGAGTACCATTATTAATTGGATAGATATGGAATATATTATTACTACCAGAATATGAAAACGTTGCCGTTAATCTTTGTTTAGTAGATGAAATAGAGCTTAAATTATGGGAAACACGTGTACTTGAATTAACATAAAATGAATAATTACTCCATCCTGGATTTGAACCACTAGATTATATATCATAACTCATAGTATAGTTATTACCATTAACAAATGCTATATCCTTAGTATAGGCATATGGCCAAATATTTTGTCCGACAGAATATGAGTTTTCAAATTTATAAACTTTTTCTCCTCCAATGGTTTTTAGTAGTTGAAGCTGTATATACATCCACACCATCGTAGTTAAACATGTTTTTACCATATATCCAATCAATAAAAAAGATAACTTTTTAAGTTATCTCTTATTTATTAATACTATACTCTTCAGTTGGAATATTATCTACACCTTGTTTGCTTGAATCAATTACAGTTGATGTTTCAGTTACTCTAACTGGTTGAGGAACTGGAATATCATCTAAATTAGGTATACTAATATTTTTATTTTCCTCTTCAACTGGTAATTCATTTGGCGTAATTCCAACAGATGAGAAATTGCTTGGTTGAACGCTTGGTTCTTCCGGTTTAATTTCTACATTGTCTTGACCTGAAACTCCATCCTTTTGATATTCAGATAGTAATGTTGCAGCAATAGAATCTAAATCATTTTCAGGAGTTGCTACTTCTACAGTATTAGATTGTGCTTCTGGTTCAATTTTAATATCTTGTGGTTCTTCTTGAACTGGAACCTCAGCACTTTGTTCAGAAACTATTGGTGTTTCATTATTTTCAACTACAGGAGCTGGTATTTCAATATTTTCAAAACCAGTTGGAGTTGGCTCTACATTACTAATAACTCCTTCTTCTTTTATTGTAGGTTCAATTTTAACTTCTGCTTCTTCAGGCTTAGTAACATTAACATTTATTTCTTGTGGTTCTTCACTAACATTTGCAAATGCATCATTAGCTCCACTTTCAACATTCTTTTTCTTTTTAGCATCTCTTAATGCTAATATTAAAACTATAATAAATAATACAGCAAGAATAGCAATAACAGTAAATAGTACTGGTGCAAAATATTCTTGACTATATAACTTTTCTAAAAATTCCATACTTTTAACCACCTTTTTACTCTATTATCTTTATACTATAAATGATAACATAATAAATCCATAAAATCAATTATTTTTAGAATAAACTTAATTGAGAAGTTTCAGGTAAATTATCAAGAACATGTAATTGTCTTAATTTATCTATAGTTGTAGAACTCACTTTACCTCTAGTTTGAAGATCTTCAATACTAATAAATGGTTTTTTGTTTCTTGAATCAACAATATTCTTAGATACTTCTGAACCTAGTCCGTCTAATGTTCTAAATGGACATATCATTGTTTTTTGATCATCGTCCAATATAAAATTCTTTCCATCAGATCTTTCAATATCAATATTACCAAACTTATAACCTCTTGCTGTTGCCTCTAAAGCTATTTTTAAAGTTTTTAATACACTTTGTTCCTTATTTGTTGCATCAAATCCTTTGCCACTAATTTCTAGAATTTTTTTCTTTATGGCATCATATCCACCTATCATTGTTTCTAAATCAAAGTCATCAAATCTTGTTGAAAAATATGTAGTATAATATATTTCTGGTTTATGTACTTTGTACCAAGCTATACGATATGCCGACATAACATATGCAGCAGCATGAGCTTTTGGAAACATGTATTTTATTTTTTGGCATGAATCTATAAACCAATCAGGTATTTTTGACTCTTGCATTAATTTTTTATGTTCTACCCAACCTTCAGGATCTTTAGATGCTTTTCCTTTTCTTACAAATTCCATTATTTTAAATGCCTTAAATGGTTCTAAACCACGATAAATAAGTTCAACCATAATATCATCACGACATCCTATTACTTTAGAAAATGGAACAATATTTTTCTTAATTAATTCTTGAGCATTTCCAAGCCAAATACCCTCACCATGAGAAAGACCAGATATTTTAACAAGTTCAGCAAATGTAGTTGGTTTAATATCCCTAACTAATTGAATAGTATAACCTGTTCCAAACTCTGGTACGCCTAAAGTACCTGTATCACACATTATATCATTATTAGTTACACCAAGTGCCTTAGTTGAAGAAAATATTGACATCGTTTCCTTATCGTCTAAAGGAACTTTAGTAACATCATCTCCTGTTAGCAATTGAATCATACGTAATTGAGTAGGATCTGTATGTCCTAGTATATCTAATTTTAAAACATCTTCATCTATAGCATGATAGTCAAAATGAGTAGTCTTCCATGCTTTAGATGGATCATCTGAAGGAAATTGATATGGTGTAAAATCATATACATCCATATAGTTAGGAATAACTACTATTCCTCCTGGATGTTGGCCAGTGGTTCTTTTACATCCAGTACATCCTTTAGCCAATCTTTTTATTTCAGCATTACGTTTAACTACATTTTGTTTTTCTAAATATCCTTGTACATAACCAAAAGCAGTTTTTTCTTCAACAGTTCCTATTGTTCCAGCACGATAAACATTCTCATCACCAAATAGCACCCTTGTATATTCATGAGCTGATGCTTGATTAAGATCAGAAAAGTTAAGATCGATATCTGGAACTTTTTCAGCATTAAACCCTAAAAATGTTTGAAATGGTATATCATGACCATCTTTGAGCATTTTTTCTTTACAATCTGGACACTTTTTATCAGGTAAGTCATATCCACATTTATATTCATTACCTAAACTTTCACCTTTATCGTTTGTAAATAAAGTTTTCTTGCATTTAGGACATCTATAGTGCGGAGAAAGAGCATTAACTTCAGTTATTCCCATTAGATATGCAACAAACGATGAACCTACACTACCACGTGATCCTACTAAATAACCTTCATCATTTGAATGTTTAACTAACTTTTGAGCTATTAAATATATAACATCAAAGTTAGCTCCAATTATTGCAGTCATTTTTTTACTTGCTAGAGCTTTCAATTCTTTTTCAGATAAATTATCTTCATTCGTTTTCTTTAAACTTAAGAATATTTCTTCTTCTACTGCATCAGGTCCTTTTAATATTACATCATGTAAATGTTTATATACTTTCTTTTCATCAACATTTATTTTTACAGCATCAATTAAACTCTGTCCATACAACTCTAAAGCTATTCTTTCTTCAAGGTTTTCAGGCATAGGTTGTCCATATAATTCTTTAGCTTTATCATATACTAGTTTAGTCAAATCTTCTTTAGAATTTGGAATCTTAGGTGCAAAAGGAATTCCACCAGTATTAATAATAACCTCTATTTCTTCTATTTGACTAGCAATTTTATTAGTATTATCTACTACTATTTCTTTTGCTTTATCTTCTCCTAAAAATTCAAATTCATCTAACATTTCACTTGTAGTTCTTAAATACATATTTGGTACTTCAATACCGCTTCTATTAAGAGGATGTAATTTACCATTAAATTTTTGATTTACTATTATCTTTCTATATATTAAATCTTCTTTAGTTAGGTTGTGAACATCACCAGAAGCAACAACTAATTTTCCAGCAGATTCAGCAACCCTTATAATCTTTTTAAGATGATTTTGAGCATCTATTACATTTGAAAATTTTTCGTTTGGACCGATTAAATGAGAAAAAACAGATACTGGCTGAATTTCAATATAATCATAAAAATTCATCATATTTACTAATTCTTCATCATCTAATACTTCTGCTTTTTCAAATACTTCATTATTTATACATGAAGATCCTATTAATAAACCTTTACGTAATTTTTCAACTTCTCTTCTAGGAATCTTTGGTTGATCATTTTTATATAGATACTTGGTATTAGCAATAGATATTATTTTAAATAAATTCTTTAACCCAATTTTATCCTTGCATAGTAAAGTTGCATGAAAAGGTCTAGCAAATCTTACAAGAGATTCCATATCAACTTCATCAAATAGTTTGGTTGTAGTTGTTATATTTCTATCATTTAGTGTTTTACACATTTTATAAAAAGCAAGAGCAGTTCCCTCTGCATCATAATCACCTCTATGATGTTTTTCTTCATCCCAAGGAACTTCTAAATTTTTAACCAATGTTGATAATTTATGATTAACCCATGATGGATATAGCATTCTTGCCATAGACATAGTATCAAGAACAGTATAATCAAAATCACCTAAATTATATTTTGAACAAGCAGCCTTCATGAATGAAATATCAAACTTGGCATTATGAGCAACCATAGGTAAATTATCAACCCATTTTAAGAATTTTTTAGTAACTGTTTCTTCATCTTCACAGTTTTTTAACATATCATCAGTTATTTCGGTTAATTCTACTATTTTTGTAGGTAGTTTTCTATGTGGGTTTATAAGTTCATCAAATCTATCAGTTATTTCACCATTTTTAATCTTAACAGCACCAATTTCTATCATTTGATCTGATCCAGCATAAAAACCTGTTGTTTCAGTATCAAACACAACATACTCTTGGTCTAATAGATTATACTCCTTATTTTGATATATTATATCTACATCATCATTTACGATATTCATTTCAGCACCATATAGTACTTTGAAATGTTCACTTTCTTCTTTACCTTTATTTAAATCATTTACAACATGAAAAACATCTGGAAAAGCTTGAACACAGTTATGATCAGTTACAGCAATAGCTTTCATCCCCATTGAATAAGCAGTCTTAATTAACTTCTTGGCATCTACAACAGAATCCATTGCAGACATCATAGTATGTGCATGTAACTCCACCCTTTTTTCTTCAGTATCATCAACTATCTTACTTTCTTTTGATTCTATACTTTCAATATTATTAATGTTTAATACTATATCTTTTGAATAATTATCATATTTAACATATCCTTGAAAACGATACCAATTTCCTTCTTTAATTCTTTTAGATATATTTAAAAATTCACTTTTTTCTTTTATAAAAAACTTAGCTAATATACTATTTGTATTATCTGATATCATTAAATTAAATACATTAGTCTTTTCTAATTCTCTTGTTTCAACATCAAATATATATGTTTCAACAATAACATTATCTAATTCACCAACTATATCATCTATTTTAGTTATATTACCATCAATATGTTTACCAAGGATTATTGGACTTTCACTATTTGATACTTTACTGTTTTTTACTTTAACAGTATTTATTTCTTCTTTTATTTTATTGTTTTTTTCCTCATTTAAAGTACTAGTTATCTCAATATTCTCTATACCAAATTTTTTTAATTCGTCTATTAAATAGTTTTTATTTGAATTGATTGATTCAATATCTAGTTTAGTAGCTACATCAAGATTTATTTCATCTTTAGTAACATTAATTGAAGCTTCATTTAAAGATGATAAAGATGGAGAATTATCAATTAATTTTTTTATTATGAATTCAAAGGTTTTTAAAACGTTGTCATCAGAAACACTATCATACCTCAAAGTTATAACACATTTTTTTTCTTTATTAATTCCATTATTAGCACATTCAAATAATTCTTCTACTATATTAGGTTCAATAAAGTCTTTAGAATAAATATGAACATTAAAAGTTTCAGTTGATTTAATTAATGTTACACTTTCTATTTCTATGTCTAATTCCCTATTAAAATCAATACTCTTTAAAAACTTTATTGCATTCACTTTCTTCAACTTCTTTCTACTTCTTTGTCATTTTATTAATAGTTACTTGAAGGTCACTAAATCTCTTTGTAACCCTTCCCATAATTTCAACTAAATCTCCTTTATTTACATTTTTTAGCATATTATAGCCATCTGAAAACAACACAAAATCCAAAGTATTTGTTTCATCACTTGCTTTAATCAAAGCCATATTATCCCCTTTTTTAGTCTTTATAACCTTTACATTATCTATTATAACAATACATTTAACAAATTTGTTAAAAAACTGCTCAATATTTATTAATTTAACTATAGATTTGTCATTATATTTACTTGCCGGATGATTGTTTACATAAAAACCGTAAGCATCATATTCTTGTTTTATTAATTCATCTTTTGAATACTCTTCATATTCTTCAAGTAAAGGTTTTTCAACTAAAGATTCATCTAAATTAGATAATAATTCACAATATCTAATAGCATTATCTAAATTATTAATCATCATTTGATGTGAAATATTAAATTCATCTAATGCTCCAGCATATATTAAATATTCAACCACTTTTTTGTTTATACTCTTAGAATAACACTTGGCCATAAAATCAAAATAATCAATAAATTTATTGTCATTTTTAGATCTAATATCTAATATTTCATCTTCTGCTATGTTACCAACATTTTTAATAACACTAAGTGGTAATCTAAGTTTCTTATCTTCAACAGTGTATTGTTTATTGCTTAAATTAACGCTTGGTTTTAATAAATGAATATTACTTTGTCTTGCTAATTTTAAATACTCATTTGTTTTATCAACACTACCAATATTCATATTTAATAAAGTAGTAATAAAATATTCTTTATAATATCTTTTTAAATATGCCATTTGATAACCTATTAAAGCATATGAAACACTATGTGCTTTATTAAAACCATAACCAGCAAACTTAAGAATCTTTTCATAAGTTTTAGTGGCTACATTTTCACTATAGCCATTACTTATCGCCGATTTAATAAAATGATCTTTTTCTTTAACAATTATCTCTTCTTTTTTCTTTGACATTGCTCTTCTTATATTATCAGCTTCAGCAAAAGAAAAATTGCCCATTTTTCTCAAAATCAACATAATTTGTTCCTGATAGATTATTATTCCATATGTTTCAGATAAAATTTCTTTTAAACTATCATCTATATAATCTATTTTTGCTCTACCTTCTTTTCGAGCAATAAACTCATCAATATATTCCATTGGCCCTGGTCTAAACAAAGCCAAAGCTGCATATAAATCACTAAAAGTTTGTGGTTTTAATTTTTTTAGAAAATTTTTCATTCCATCACTTTCAAATTGAAATATACCATCGGTATCAGCATTTGAAAATAAATCATATACTTCTTTGTCTTCAAGATCGATTTTATTTAGATTTACTTCATTATCTATACTATCTAAAACTTTATGAATAATAGTTAAATTAGTTATACCTAAAAAATCCATTTTTATAATTCCTAATTCTTCAAGATAATTTAAAGTCATACCTGCAAGCATATTGGAATCACTATAACAAATTGGAATTATTTCATCTAATTTTGTATCACAAATTACTACACCAGCTGCAGTGGTTGATATCTGTCTTTTTAACCCTTCTAGATAATATGATTTTATGTAAACATCTTTTAAATCAGGATATAACTCAAGTATTTGTTTTACTTTCTCATTATTAAAATTATCTTTTAAAGATAATCTTTGATCGATTACTTTAGTTAATACATCAACTTTATTATCTAAATTATAATATTTAGCAACATCTTTTAGTACTTGTCTTGCACCTAATGTTCCAAATGTTAAAACTGGTGCAACATAATCCTTTCCATACTTTTCTTTAACATATTCAATTACCTGATCTCTTTTTTGATCTTCAAAATCAATATCAATATCTGGCATTGTTATACGTTCAGGATTTAAAAATCTTTCAAATAGCAAATTGTATTTGATTGGATCAACATTAGTTATTCCAATGGAGTAACTTACCAATGATCCAGCAGCACTACCTCTTCCTGGTCCTACAAATATATTATTATTCTTAGCATATTTTACATAATCATATACTATTAAAAAATAATCAACAAATCCCATTTTTTTAATAACATCTAATTCATAATTAAGTCTTTCAATATATTCTTTTTCGACTTTATTATTAAATCTCTTTTCTAATCCTTTATGACAAAGAGCATATAAGTATTTAAAACTATCATTTATCTTATTTTCAAATACTGGAATATGTCTTTTATTCTTTTCTATTTGAATATTTATCAATTCAATAAATTTTTCGTTTACCTTTAAATCTTCTTCTGTTAACTTTTCTATTACATTTAATTCTACCTTTGTATTATCATTTCTAATACTATCTAATATTTTAATAGATTCTTCATTATCTTTTAAAGAATTACATTCTTTAATACAAACTACATTTTTACATAATACACTAGCATTTTTCTTCTCATAGTCATTTTGATAAGAAATAAATATATCATCAAATATATCTTTATAAGTTACATAATAATCTTTAACATTAAAAGGAATAACCATAATAACATCCTTATTATAATTTTTTAATGATTCAGATGTTAGTTCCTTTTTTTGAACTAATGTATTTACTTTTAATAATGATTTGTAGCCGTCATAATTTTTAGCATACAAATAAAAATGTTTTTTATCTATTTCTATTTCTAAACCAATAAGAGGTTTAATATTATTTTTAAGGCATAAATCATATAATTCTATAGAACCAAATAAATTATCATCTATTAATCCTATTGTTTTAATATTATTCTCAATACAAAAAGAAACTAAATCAGGTATTTTGATTAAGCTTTTTAAAATTGAATAATCTGATTTAATTCCTATAGTATTGTACATAAAACCTCCCTATTAAAATAACGTATCTTGGTAGTGTGCTATTTTCAGATGTTCATAAGCCTTATCTGTTGCAACTCTACCCCTTTGTGTTCTTTTAATAAAACCTTCTTGTAAAAGAAATGGTTCAACTACATCTTCAATAGTTGATACTTCTTCACCAATAGATGTTGCAATTGTTTCAACACCAACTGGTCCACCATTAAATTTGTTTATTAACGATGTTAAATATTCAATATCTATTTGATCTAAACCGTATTGGTCGACGTGTAATTTTTCTAATGAAGACATTGTAATTTCCTTTGTAATAACACTATCTCCATTAACTAATGCAAAATCTCTAACTCTTTTAAATAGACGATTAGCAATTCTTGGTGTCTTTCTCGATCTTTTAGCAAGTTCTTCAGCAGCTTCCTCATCAATTGGCATATCAAGAACTCTAGATGTTCTTTTTATTATACTTTTCAATTCTTCATCAGTATAATAATTTAGTTTAGAAATAATACCAAATCTATCTCTAAGTGGAGATGATATATCCCCCGCTCTAGTTGTAGCACCAACTAATGTAAAAGGTGGTAAATCAATCTTTATACTTCTTGATGACCCTTCTTGACCAATTACTATATCGAATTCAAAATCCTCCATTGCAGGATAAAGAATTTCTTCAATAAATCTAGGCATACGATGTATTTCATCAATAAACAATACATCATTAGGTTCTAGTGTAGATAATACCGCAGCTAAATCTCCACTTTTTTCAATTG
>Ga0247611_10005578_pt1 | contig 16562 bp, 25 predicted proteins | sample 177DNAGHGhighgp2_FD_192422 | JGI IMG/M metagenome (GOLD analysis project Ga0247611, IMG submission 192422) | Sheep rumen microbial communities from Palmerston North, Manawatu-Wanganui, New Zealand - 1770 DNA GHGhigh gp2 | ecosystem: Host-associated > Mammals > Digestive system > Stomach > Rumen... | reverse complement strand
GAGGTCCGTCGTCAGGATGGCTCCTATATCCGTTTCGATGACAACGCATGTGTTCTGCTCACCGCTGCCGACGAACTCCGCGGCACTCGTATCTTCGGCCCTGTCGCTCGCGAGCTCCGCGAGAAGCAATTCATGAAGATTGTTTCACTTGCTCCCGAGGTATTGTAAAACATTTTGTGTCTGTCACAAATCAAATCCAATAAGAAAGAAATGAAATTGCACGTTAAAAAAGGGGACATGGTCCAGGTTATCGCCGGTGACGACAAAGGTAAGGTTGCCAAGGTCCTGAAGGTCATTCCCGAAAAGAATCGCGCCATCGTCGAAGGTGTCAACGTCAATAAGAAACACACTAAGCCCAATGCTAAGAACACCCAGGGCGGTATCGTCGACGTTGAAGCTCCTATCCACATCTCCAACCTCATGCTTGTTGAGGGCAAGACCCCGACCCGCATCGGTAGGAAGATTGACGAAAAGACAGGTAAATTAGTTCGCTACTCTAAAAAATCAGGGGAGGTAATCAAGTAATGGCATACATTCCTGCATTAAAAACCAAATACAACGAGGAAATCAAGCCTGCATTGATGAACGAATATCAGTACAAGACCGTCATGCAGTGCCCTCGTCTTCTCAAAATCACCCTTAATCAGGGTCTCGGTAAGGCTGCCATCGCCGACAAGAAGGTTATCGACAAGGGCGTCGAGGAAATGACCCTCATCGCCGGTCAGAAGGCTGTCCCCACTAAGTCTAAAAAGGATATCTCCAACTTCAAACTGCGTCGCGGTATGCCTATTGGAGTCCGTGTCACACTCCGTGGCGAGCGCATGTATGAGTTCCTGGAGCGCCTCATTACCGCCTCTATCCCCCGCATCCGTGACTTCCGCGGTATCAATGACAAGGGTTTCGACGGCAAGGGTAACTACACCTTCGGTATCTCTGAGCAGATTATCTTCCCCGAAATCGACATCGACAAAATCGACCGCATCCAGGGTATGGACATCACTTTCGTCACTACTGCCAAGACTGACAAGGAAGCTATGTCGCTGCTCAAACAGTTCGGCTTACCATTCAAGAACCAGCAAAAATAAGATATAATGGCAAAAGAATCAATCAAAGCAAGAGAACGCAAAAGAGAAAGAATGGTGGCTAAGTATGCCGCCAAGCGTGCCGCCCTTAAGGAAATAGTCCGCAAGGGTGAACCCGAGGAGGTTGAACAGGCTGTCATCGCTCTGCAAAAACTCCCCAAGAACGCTTGCCCTATCCGCAAACACAACCGCTGCCAGCTCACCGGTCGTCCCAAGGGTTACATGCGTCAGTTCGGCATCTCCCGTATCAATTTCCGCGAGATGGCTGTCAACGGCCTCATCCCTGGCGTTAAAAAAGCAAGTTGGTAATATCATAATTTCATAACTACAGCCTTGCGTGTTGGATTGAAAAAAAGTTCCAAAACTACAAGACTGAAAAAAGCAAGAAAAAATAATGGTAACAGATCCTATTGCAGATTACTTGACTCGCATGAGAAATGCCATCATGGCTAAACACAGAGTCGTTGAAATCCCTGCATCAAAACTGAAAAAAGAAATCACTAAGATCCTTTTCGAAAAGGGTTACATCCTGAACTACAAGTTCGAGAACGAGGGTAAGCCTAACCAGTCAATCAAGGTGGCTTTGAAGTATCACCCCGTGACCAAAATGTCGGCCATCTCCGAGCTGAAGCGTGTCTCCAGCCCTGGTTTGAGAAAGTATGTCTCCGTCGACGAAATGCCCCGTGTCCTCAATGGACTCGGCATCGCCATTGTCTCCACTTCCAAGGGTCTTATGACTGACAAGGAGGCTCGCGGCCTCAACGTCGGTGGTGAAGTTTTGTGTTACATTAGCTAAAAAGAGAGGAGAAATAAGAAATGTCAAGAATTGGTAAATTACCTATCGCACTGCCTAAGGGTGTTGAAGTCTCCGTTTCGGACGACAACGTTCTCACCGTCAAGGGTCCTCTCGGCCAACTTACCCAGAAAGTCAACCCCGAGATCAGCATCAGCGTCGAGGATGGCAAACTCCATTTTGCTCGTCCTTCTGACTCTAGAGAACACAAGGCTCAGCATGGTCTCTACCGCGCTCTCGCCGCTAACATGGTGAAGGGTGTCTCTGAGGGCTTCAAGGTTGTTCAGGAAGTCATCGGCGTCGGTTACAAAGTCCAGGCCAATGGTCAGGTTATGGAAATGGATCTTGGCTATTCGCACAAGATCTTCTTCGAGCTTGCCCCAGAAATCAAGGTCGAGACCGTTACCGAGAAGGGTAAAAACCCCATCATTACTATGACCTCCATCGACAAGCAGATCCTCGGTCAGGCCGCCGCTAAGATTCGCTCTCTCCGCAAGCCTGAACCTTACAAGGGCAAGGGTATCCGCTTCCAGGGCGAGGTGGTTCGTAAGAAGGCTGGTAAGGCTGCCGCCAAGTAAAAAAGTTGAAAAGTTAACAAGTATTTGAGCCTTTCAACAAAAATCCTAAGAAATATGGCAACAAAAAAGGACATAAGAAGAACAAAAATTAAATACAGAATTCGTCACAAAGTCTCCGGCACCGCCGTGATGCCTCGCCTGTCCGTGTTCAGAAGCAACAAGGAAATCTACGCTCAGGTGATTGACGACGTTAAGGGCGTAACACTGACCGCAGCCTCAACACTCGAGAAGGCTGTCGAAAAGAGTGGTACGAAAAGTGAAATGGCAGCCAAGGTCGGCAAGCTCGTCGCTGAGCGCGCCCTCGCTGCTGGAATCAATACCGTGGTGTTCGACCGCAATGGTTACCTCTACCACGGCCGTGTTAAATCGTTAGCAGACGCAGCCCGTGAAGGCGGCTTAAAATTCTAATAAGTTATGGCAGAAGTAAACGTAAAAAGAGTAAAATCAAGCGAGATTGAATTCAAAGATCGTCTTGTCGCAATCAATCGTGTAACCAAGGTTACCAAGGGCGGTAGAACTTTCAGTTTCTCTGCTATCGTTGTTATTGGAAACGAGAACGGTGTTGTCGGATACGGTCTTGGCAAGGCCAAGGAAGTTCAGGCTGCTATCCAGAAGGGTGTTGACGATGCTAAGAAGAACCTCATCAAGGTTCCCGTCCTCAAGGGCACTATCCCCCACGAGCAGACCGGCAAGTACAGCGGTGCTCGCGTCTTCTTGAAACCTGCTGCTCCCGGTACCGGTGTTATCGCCGGTGGTGCTATGCGTGCCGTCCTCGAGAGCGTCGGTGTCAAGGACGTCCTCGCTAAGTGCAAAGGTTCTTCAAATCCCCACAGTGTGGTCAAGGCTACCATCAATGCCTTGCTCCAGATGAAGGATCCCTACATGGTGGCTCAGCTCAGAGGCATCACTCTTGACAAAGTGTTTAACGGTTAATTAATAGGAGACTTTAATCATGGCAGAAAAGAAACTTAGAATCAAACAGGTCAGAAGTAAAATAGGTCATCCTATTGACCAGAAGCGTACGCTTGAGGCCCTCGGCCTTCGCAAGATTAACCATTGCCGCGAGGTGGTCGCTACCCCTCAAATCCTTGGTATGATCAACAAGGTTAAACACCTCGTCTCTGTCGAAGAAATCTAATCTGTGTAACACTGTAAATTAGAAAGGATAATATAATGAACTTAAGCAATCTTAAACCCGCTGAGGGTTCCATCAAGCACTCCAAACGCATCGGTCGTGGCGCTGGCTCCGGTAAGGGCGGTACCTCCACACGTGGTAACAAGGGTGCAAAGGCCCGCTCCGGCTACCATGCCAAGGTGGGTTATGAGGGCGGTCAGATGCCTCTGTATCGCCGTGTTCCGAAGTTCGGATTCAAGAACTTCAACCGTGTCGAATATGTCGGCATCAACATCGACCTTCTCAACAGTCTTGCTGAGGCTAAGAACATCACCGACTTCAACCTCGATGTCTTCAAACAGAACGGTCTTATCTCTTCCAACGACAAGATTAAGATTCTGGGTCGCGGCGAGCTTAACAAGGCTATCAATGTCACTGCCCACGCTTTCTCTGCTACTGCAAAGAAAGCTATCGAAGACAAGGGTGGTGTCGCTACCGTAATCGAAAATAAATAACTAATACACAATGAAGAGATTTATCCAGACACTCAAGAATATTTGGTCGATTGAGGACCTGCGTAAGCGAATACTTTACACTCTTGGATTGGTACTCGTCTACCGCATCGGTTCCTACGTCGTCCTTCCTGGTGTCGACCCCTCACAACTCGGTGCCCTTCAGAAACAGGGTTCTGAGGGTCTGTTGGGATTGTTGAACATGTTTTCGGGTGGTGCTTTCTCCAACGCTTCCATTTTCGCTTTGGGTATCATGCCGTACATTACTGCATCCATCGTGATCCAGCTTTTTGTTATGGTTGTCCCTTATTTCCAGAAACTGCAGCGTGATGGTGAAAGTGGCCGTCGCAAAATGAACCAGATTACCCGTATCCTTACGGTTGCTATCACTGGTTTCCAGGCCCCTGCTTACATCACCAACATGATGTACCAGCTTCAGGGTTCTGCTACGGCTTTGCATCCTTTTGATGGCACTGGCCCCTCTACATTTTTCTGGATTTCAAGCATCATCATCCTGATATGTGGCACTCTGTTTGTCATGTGGATGGGTGAGCGTATCACCGATAAGGGTGTCGGCAACGGTATCTCTCTCCTCATTATGGTTGGTATCATCGCTCGTCTTCCTTTCGCTCTTGCAGCTGAATTTATGGCTCGCTTGACTGAAAGCGGCGGACTTGTGATGTTCCTCTTCGAGATTGTTGTCCTCCTCGCTGTCATCCTCCTTGTCATACTCCTCGTCCAGGGTACTCGTCGTATTCCTGTCCAGTATGCCAAGAGAGTTGTCGGTAACAAGCAGTACGGTGGTGTCCGCCAGTATATCCCCATCAAGGTGAATGCTGCAGGTGTTATGCCTATCATCTTTGCTCAGGCAATCATGTTTATTCCCATTACAATTATGGGCTTCAACAACAACACACCTTCTAAGTTCGCTCTGGCTTTTGCTGACTACAACGGATTCTGGTATAACCTTGTATTCTTTATACTGGTTATCCTCTTCACCTACTTCTACACTGCCATTGCCATCAACCCCAATCAGATGGCTGAAGACATGAAGAAGAACGGTGGCTTTATCCCTGGTGTGAAACCTGGTAAGAAAACCGCTGAATACCTTGAGGATATCCTCTCCAAGGTTACTCTCCCTGGCTCTTTCTTCCTCGCCATCGTTGCTATCCTTCCTGCCATCATCCGTCTTTTCGGTGTCAACACTCAGTTTGCTCAATTCTATGGCGGCACTTCGTTGCTGATTATGGTTGGTGTCATCCTCGACACTCTGCAGCAGATTGAGAGCCACCTGCTGATGCGCCACTATGACGGTCTTACTAAGACTGGCCGCATCAAGGGTCGTACGTCAATGGCTATTCAGGCTTAATCAATCCCGGACAAATGATTGTTCTCAAGACCAAAGAAGAAATAGAGCTCATACGAAAGGCAGCCCTCCTCCTCGGCCAGACACTGGCCGAGGTGGGCCGCCATATAAGGCCAGGTATCACCACTCAGTTTCTTGACCAGATTGGCGAGCAGTTTATCCGTGACCATGGCGCAATACCATTATGCAAAGGTTTCGAAGGCTTCCCCTCGGCTTTTTGCATTTCGGTCAACGATGTTGTGGTTCATGGTATTCCTGGTCAGCTTTTCATCAAGGAAGGCGACAATGTATCGCTCGACTGTGTGATTGAACTCGACGGATATGTGGCAGACTCCGCTTTCACTTTCCCCGTGGGCGAGATTTCTCCTGAGATGGAACGACTTTTGAAGGTTACTAAAGAGTGCCTTTATTTGGGTCTTGAGAAATGTAAGGCGGGCAACCGCATAGGTGATATTGGACATGCTGTCCAGTCTCATGCTGAGAAGAACGGTTTCGGGGTGGTCCGCGAGCTTTGCGGCCATGGCGTAGGTTTCAAGATGCATGAGTCACCCAACGTTCCCAACTATGGTGTCCCCGGTACGGGAGCTCTCCTCAAGGAGGGTATGGTCATCGCTGTTGAACCGATGATCACTATGGGGTCCAAGAATGTCAAGTTCTCCAATACTGATGGATGGACTTGCCGCACTAAGGACGGGAAGCCCGCAGCTCATTTTGAGCACACTGTGGCAATAGGGGCCAAAGGTCCAGAGATTCTTACAACTTTTGATTATATTGACAATATCTTAAAACGATAGTATGGCAAAACAGGCATCAATTCAATTGGACGGTACTGTGGTCGAATCGCTAGGCAATGCAATGTTCCGCGTTGAACTCGAGAATGGCCATGTCATCATTGCCCATATCTCAGGCAAGATGCGTATGCATTACATTAAGATTTTACCTGGCGACAAAGTCCAGATCGAGATGTCGCCCTACGATCTCACAAAGGGAAGAATCACCTATCGCCACAAATAATTTTGTGAGTAGTGTGAGGTGAAATGATAAAAAGTTCAAAAGTTACGATTCACTAATCACTAATCACTAATCACGAATACCAAAAAAAACTTTATACAATGAAAGTAAGAGTTTCAGTAAAGAAAAGATCTCCCGAATGCAAAGTCGTTCGTCGCAAGGGGGTCGTGTATGTAATCAACAAGAAAAACCCTAAATTCAAACAAAGACAGGGCTAATTAACAAAAAAGAACTATCAATCTATGGCAAGAATTGCAGGTATTGACTTACCTAAAAACAAAAGAGGCGTTATAGGTCTGACCTATATCTACGGAATCGGAAGAAGCCTTTCTTCGGAGATTCTGGCCAAAGCTGGTATCGACGAGAACAAGAAGGTTCAGGACTGGACCGATGATGAGCAGAACAAGCTGCGTACCATCATCAACGATGAGTACAAGGTTGAAGGTGCTCTTCGTTCTGAAGTTCAGATGAACATCAAGCGACTGATGGATATCGGTTGCTACCGTGGTATCCGCCACCGCCTTGGTCTCCCCCTCCGTGGCCAGAGCACCAAGAACAACGCCCGTACGCGTAAAGGTAAGAAGAAAACAATCGCTAACAAGAAGAAAGCTACCAAGTAATGTGGCTGTGGCGGCTTAAAAATCATGCCGCTTAAGAATGTAAAATCAAGCAAGTAAAAAAATTATGGCAAAAACTTCTAAACCGACTAAGAAAAGAGTCGTAAAAGTTGAACCTCAAGGAAGAGCATGCGTTTTCGCATCCTTCAACAACGTTATTATTTCGTTGACAAATAATGCCGGACAAGTGATTTCTTGGTCGTCAGCTGGAAAAATGGGCTTCCGCGGATCGAAGAAAAACACTCCGTATGCTGCACAAATGGCTGCGGAAGATTGCGGTAAAGTTGCTTATGATTTGGGCCTAAGAAAAGTTAAGGTCTTTGTCAAGGGACCTGGTTCAGGACGTGAATCTGCAATCCGTGCAATCAATGGCTGCGGTATAGAGGTTACCGAAATCGTCGACATCACTCCGCTCCCGCATAATGGTTGCCGTCCCCCAAAACGTCGCCGTGTGTAATTTAAGTGAACAGTGAATTGTGAACAGTGTATCGTGAAACGACTAAGTTCGAAACACTTGTTACTGCTCACGAATCACAATTAACATTCAAAATTTGTAAAAAATGGCAAGATATACAGGTCCTAAAACCAAAATCGCAAGAAAGTTCCACGAGCCTATCTACGGTCCTGACAAGAACTACGAAAGAAAACCTTATGCACCTGGTATGCACGGTCAGAACAAGCGCCGTGGTAAGACTTCCGAGTACGGAATCCAGCTGCAGGAGAAACAGAAAGCGAAATACACCTATGGCATTCTTGAACGCCAATTCGTGAAAATTTATCAGGAAGCTTCACGTCGCGGTGGCATCACTGGTGAAGTGTTGCTGCAACTTATCGAGTCTCGCCTCGACAACGTAGTATACCGTCTCGGTATCGCTCGTACCCGTGCACAGGCTCGCCAACTTGTGTCTCACCGTCACATCACTGTCAATGGCAATGTGGTCAATGTTCCTTCCTATTCTTTGAAAGAGGGTGATATCGTCTCCGTCCGTGAGCGCTCCAAATCTTTGGAGGTTATCACTGACTCGCTCGCTTCCCGCGCCAATAACTATCCTTGGCTCGAATGGGATGGCAACCTTATGTCGGGCAAGTTCATGAACTACCCGCAGCGTGCCGACATCCCCGAAACCATCAACGAGCAGTTGATCGTCGAACTCTACTCCAAGTAGTAGTTGAAAGGGAGTGACTCAAAATAATTTTTCAAACAAGAAAGGAATCAGTAAATGTCAATTTTAGCTTTTCAACAACCAGACAAGGTCGTGATGCTTGAGGCTGACGACTTTAGAGGGACTTTCGAATTCCGTCCTCTCGAGCCTGGATATGGTATCACTATCGGTAACGCACTTCGTCGTGTGCTGCTCTCTTCTCTTGAGGGTTTCGCCATTACTTCTGTGCGCATCGACGGTGTCGACCATGAGTTCTCCTCTTTGCCCGGTGTGGTCGAGGATATGACCGACATTATCCTCAACCTTAAACAGATACGCTTCCGCCGTCAGGTCGAGGATGTCGACTCCGAGAAGATTAGCTTCGAGGTGAAAGACAAGAATGTCCTCAAGGCTGGTGACCTCAATGAGAACCTTCAAGGTTTTCAAGTACTCAATCCCGATGTAGAGATCTGCCACATGGAACCCACCACAAAGCTCAACATTGAGCTTAATATCGAAAAGGGTCGCGGCTATGTCCCGTCGGATGAGAACAAGAAACCTGGCGATCCTATTGGAGTTATTGCTATCGATTCTATCCACACCCCGATAAAGAATGTCCAGTATGCTGTCGACGACTATCGTGTCGAGCAGAAGACTGACTATGAGAAACTGACCTTCGACATCCAGACCGATGGTTCAATCCATCCTAAAGAGGCCTTGAAGGAAGCTGCTACCATCCTAATCCAGCATTTCATGCTCTTTAGTGATGAGCGCATCTCTCTTGAACTCGAACCCAAACAGGTTGTTGAGGAATTCGATGAGAATACTCTCCATACCCGTCAGTTGCTCAAAACTAAGCTTATTGACCTTGACCTTTCGGTCCGTGCTCTCAACTGCCTGAAGGCTGCTGAGGTCGAGACCCTTGGTGATCTGGTTTCTTATAATAAAGCTGATTTGTTGAAGTTCAGAAACTTTGGCAAGAAGTCCCTTATCGAGCTTGAAAACCTCGTGGCTTCTAAGAATCTGGATTTCGGCATGAACATTTCAAAGTATAAATTAGATAAAGAATAATCAATTATGAGACACGGTTGCAAAGTAAATCATCTGTCAAGAACTCATTCGCACCGCGTTGCGATGATGTCCAATATGGCCACGTCTTTGATAATGCATAAGAGAGTGGAGACCACCCTGGCCAAGGCCAAGGCATTAAGAGTATATGTTGAACCTCTTATCAATCGCTCGAAAGAGGATTCAACCCATAATCGTCGTATCGTCTTCAGCTATCTGCACAGTAAAGACGCCGTTAACGAGCTTTTCCGCGAGATTTCGCAGAAAATTGCTAGCCGTCCCGGTGGCTACACCCGCATCTTGAAGACTGGCATCCGCAAGGGTGACAACTCGGAGATGGCTATCATCGAGCTGGTTGACTACAACGAGAACATGCTGAAAGAGGCTAAGACTAAGAAGGCTAAGAGCACTCGTCGTAGTCGTGGTGGCAAGAAGGCTGAAGAGGCCGCTACTGCCGCTGAGGCTCCTGTTGCAGAGGCACCCGCCACTGAAGAGGCTAAAGCTGAGTAAGTCGTTAATTACATATAAAAAGAAAAGCAGCTTCATTGTTGGGGCTGCTTTTTTACTACTGTAACATCGAAAGAAATAAGCCTTAAACTCTTAAACCCAAATCGGTCATTAGAACGACACTGTTATTATTTTGCGTCATTTTGTCTATTCATGCCATATCAGCATTTCTTTCAGCATCTTGTCCACATCCCTGTCTTGACGTAGCTCGCTACGCCTTCGCCAGCGATGCAGCCAATCTGCTCGAAACAAATACTAATCTGACATAAATTCTAACGACCGATTTGGGTTAAAGAATAGCTGTCAACTCCTCAAACAACAATGCTCATTCCCTAAAAAACAATAACTCTTCACATAATATTTTTATAAATATAAAATATTTACAATCATATTATTATATAATAAATCTCAAACAATAAAAAGTTTAACTTCAAACAATCATTTAAAATAACAAACAATGAAAAAGACGAAGTCTATATTTATGCTTTCAGCGGTAATAATGATGTCCTTATGGATGGTTTCATGCAACCATACTCAAGAACAACAAGCCGATACTATGCAACCGGCTGACACTATTGTAGAGGAAACAACCCCTGTCTCTATGTGGCAGACAACGGTCGACGAGTATCTTGTCGAGAATATCGGTAAGCGCCTTGGTGTCGAAAAGTTGCTTGTTGTCCCTTACTATACTGTTTTTGATGTGGATAGTAGTGATGACAACGATTATCGCGTATTAGGCGACTGGTGGGTGGCTGGTTACGATTCCGATAAAGATATGCTGATTACTAGTTTAGAAACGTGTGCTCCAGGCCTTTTCCATTTGCAGAAGACCGCTGATGGCTTTATTGTTAAGAACTTTGAGGAGGTTCAAGAAGGACGTGCCATTGAGGAGAATGCACAACGTATTTTCGGCAAGTATTGCGATGCTTTCTGGGCAGCACACGATAATCAGGAAAACAAAGACTCTGTGCGTTTAGCAATGATGTCTGAATATGTGCACAGAAACAACTTGCCCTTTACCAAGTTGATGCTTGACTCGGCCTTACCTCCAGTTGAATTATAAAATATTCAGATATCAGATTCTTTAATCCAAATTGGTCATAGAACGATTTGTATTAAATAATCAAACTACCGACTATTTGTCGCTTCCAGTATTTTGCCCTCAACAAAAGTGAACGCCAGGACTGGTATTGGTCGTGGCGTTCACTTTGTTGTTACTTACTCTATAGGTATCTGTATAAGAGATAACCATTTATCTGGGTCTTTTTGGTTCCAAGCGCCGTCGATATAGCATGTGCGTGGTTGCCCAACTACACGGTACCTATGTTCCTCAATGTAACGAAAGGCCTCGACAAAAGAGTCGTAAAAGCGTTCGTAGGGACCTACATGTTTCACGCATATAGCCTTGGGTACTTCAGGTAGTCGTTTGAATTGGATGATGTCGCTATCGATGCCCATTTCCTCCACCTGTTCGCAGTACTCGATATCGATGTCGGTCGGGGTATACTCTTTGTTGTGTTCCATGGTAAAGCAATATCCTGGTGGAGGACACTTGCAACCGAGTCGCTGCATCTCGGGACCGATTTTCTCGTAGCACATTGGACCGATGGCAGCATAGTTGGGGATAACCTCTCGATGCGAGGCAACGATGATTGAAGGTAAACTTTGAATGTTAAATTTTTCCATTGTTGTGATTTGTTTGCGAGAGTCCCTCCATTTGAGCAGCCTTTCGCGACGGACAACCAGCTGTTGCAGATGCTGTTCAGTTTCGGTGATTTTCTCCTCCATCTGACGTATGCTGGGGGTATGTGAGTTGTCCTCCAGCAGGTCTTTTATTTCCTCTAGAGAGAAACCGAGACGTTGCAGGTCACGGATACTCTGCAACCGCTGCATCTGTTTGATGCTATAGTAACGGTAGCCCGTCCACTCGTCCACTTCGTCGGGCAGCAATAAACCCTTTTGTTCATAGTGGCGCAAGGTTTTTACAGTTGTCTGCATTAACTTTGAGAACTCTCCAATTGTTAGTTTTTGTTTGTAAATCATCATCGTACGATAATAATGTTTAATTGATATTGGCTGCAAAGTTAATGCATGACCCAAGGGACGAGTCAAGGACTTTAACAAACATTAACACAATTCATCAAAACCTTCGGGTGAGGTGGCAATAGGGCAGATTGCCTCTCTGTATAGGAACTACATTCGTTCAATTTTCATAACTTTAACAGGTTTATCGTTGCCGATTTGAAGTTTGCTGCAAGTGTTGATACGGCCAGTTTCGCGGAAGCCGCATTTCTCCATCACACGGCCAGAGGCGGGGTTCTCGGGGAAAAAGTCTGCCCATAGGGTGTTGAATCCTTTCTCGTTGAAGCAATAGTCGATGAGGAGGCGCAAGGCCTCTGTGCAGATGCCTTTGTTCCAGTAGGGGCGTGCCACCCAGTAACCTGTTTCGGCATCATTCTCGCCAATCTCGATATTGCTTTCGCCGTGGGTGTAGTAACCCATGCAGCCTATTGGCTCTCCTGTTGCCTTAAGTTCAATTGCCCAGATGTGGTCGCTGTTGAAAATGGTGCGGATAATATTGAGACTCTCCTCGATGCTTTTGTGTGGAGGCCAACCAGCACGGGGGCCAACTTCAGGGTCGGAGGCATAGCGGAAAAGAGCTTCTGCATCGTCTTCGCGCCAAGGGCGCAAAATGATTCTTTCTGTTTCCATGGAATAACTTTAAACAAAGTGGTAGTGTTGAAATCCATCCATACGGCAACCGTCACAGTAGATATGCTCGGGTAGTATTAATTTATGATGCATTGGAGTTGTTTGTCGCATCAATATAGAATTAATCTAGTCGCTTATTGCAGCAATTATCGGATTCAGCGAGTTAAAATCGACGAAGTCGACCACTTGACCGTATGTTTCGAGCATGGCTTTCGTTTCTGCGTTTAGTTCCTCTTTGGGCATCTTTGCCACTTTTGAGTGCAATAGCGACATCATCACTCTGTGTTTCAATCCAAGATGTTTGTAGTCGATGGCACCACGCAGGTGGAAAATGTGGCTTTCGTCGTAGAAGTGTGCAGGAATCTGTGTCTTGAGTGACTGTCGGATATGGGCGATATTAGCAGAGTCAGAGGGGTCGGCTAATCCTATTGTGACGACAATCAGTTCTTGATTTTGTGACATCTTTTCGGCAGTTTTCTTCAATCCCGTCACTCCTCCAGCGTATAGGGCACCCAGATATACGATACGGTCATATCCAGAAAGATTCGTCACTTTGGTGTAATCAATGGCTTCCAATCCTGTGGTATTAGCCAGCTTTTCGGCATATCGCTTTGTTGAGCCGTATTGGCTTCCATATATGATAATGGTCTTCTTCATAGCAAAGTATTTATGGCTATTGGTCGTTATAAAATCTTAGAAACTGTTTTGAATTTATCCAATGTATTTCTTATGCCATATAAACGGTGCTTTTTTCACGGTTCCTCGGTTACAATGGAACCCCATTGCGCCCTCAGTACCGCAAAAAAATCCCTCGTTTCTATGTCCAATAAATCTCATTAACAAAATCAAAACAGTTTCTTATTTTACCTCACAATAGGTTGCCTTTAGTCGTTTTCTTTCAGCCATTTTTCAAGGATTGTGCAGTATTTGTCGGTTTGTTCGACAAAGCAGGTGTGGCGTGCCCCTTTGAAGACCTCCCAGCGGCTGTTGGGGATATTCTCGTAGAGCGATGCTACTACCACAGGAGTGCAGATGTCTCGAGTGCCGCTACAAATAAGGCAAGGTTGCTCGATTTCGTGGAGACGGTCGGTGTATTCAAAATCTTTCAAATCGCCTAAAGGCTGATACTCATTGGGACCCCATCCGTAGAGGTAGGCTTCATTGCCAGCACGTTTGGGACGGCGAAGGCATTCGGGCGAATCCTCATCGACGCTTATCACATATCGCTCATAATAGTGCTCGTTGGCGCGCAGATAGTCGGGGTCGTCCCACTTGCCTGTTGCCTCTGCGCGACTGATGGCGTCCTGGTCTTCGGCCGACATATATTTGATGAGGCGGTGCTGCTCGCTTGCCCAAAGCGAGCTGGAGGCATGACCCGACGAGAGAATAACCGATTTGATGCCCTTTGGCTGGTGGTCGATGATATATGCTATTGCCTGCATGGCTCCCCACGACTGGCCGAGGAGATGTATCTGGTCGAGGTGCAGATGCTGGCGAAGTGCGATAAGCTCGTTAATCCATGTCTCTTGTGTCCATAGCTCTGGATGACCATCGAGATAAGAGTTGCCGCACCCTAACTGGTCGTATGAAATCACCTGGCGACCTGTGTCTGCTATACGGTCAAGTACTTCGAAATAGTTGTGCGTACTTCCAGGTCCGCCGTGGAGCAGCAGCAATGCGGGTTTGCTTGATGGTTCACCGACGATGCGGTAATATGTCTGATAGCCCAGATAGGGCATATATCCTTCAATTATGGGATGTTGTTTCATGATTTTATAGGTTTTCTCTGTGGAATGTCCAGGTGTCGCTGTGGCCGTCGCGGTAAATGAAGCTCCATTGAAGCAGGTCGTTAGTAAGGGTGTCGATGTGGAACTTATATTCATATTCGATGCTGCCTCTGTATGTGTCGGCAATCTTCTGTGTCAGCTCGCTCTTGATGCCTTCAACCACCTCCATGCGGAAACTATCCTTGATGCCGGCGAAGTATAGGTTGTCGCCATCCAGATGCCAGCGGCTCGGGCTGATGTAGTTGTACACCCACGTCAACTTTGAGCCATCATTGAGAGTCGCGGTATACACTTGTCGGGCGGAGTCGAGAGCTGTGCTGTCGGCATAGAAGTCCATGGTGCCTGTCTCGCTAACATCGAGGTGGATGCTATCCAGATTGTAGTTGAATGAGTGTTCGTAGCTGTAATGCCCCTCAACCCGAGGCTCTTTCTTAGCTTGGTTGCAGGCAGTCGCAACAAGAAGAATTGCGATGAGGGTGTGGAACAGGATACGATTCGAAAAAGTATGCTTATTTGTATTCATATTATTTGTTTTCATGGCGTAGAGTTAAAATTATTTGTATATGTATAATAACTCTACAAAGGTGTTTTTATTATGGAAAAAAACAATTAGCTCCAGATAAAAGTCATTCTTTTCTGTTGAACACGATGAACTTTCGATTAAAGTCGTAGTAAATCTTTATGTTACGTCCGTAATAGTCGATGTCGTATATGGAGGCATCGTTGAGGGCATCGATAAGACGCTGTTCCCATCCCGTTTGGTCGTATATCTCGGTCAAGCGTTGGATATTGAAGATTATCCGGTCGCGGTCATAGATGGTGTAGTTGCCGTATAGCTGGTTGATGCCGCCGCCCTCGATTGTGCCGTCGGCATTGAAGCGAAGCCAGAAAGGTATGGTGTCGTTGCCCTGCATCGGAGCCGTCTCTTGCCATGTCTCGCGATCGACGAAGTAGGCTATCTGCCAGCTTTTTCCAACTAAGGTGGCTGCGGTGTCGGGATAGTTGCGGTAGATTTCGTGCACACTTTTCGGGTCGATATTGTAGGTGGAGAGAGGAATGCCGGCAAGCCCACCTACCGAGCCAAGAGCGTTGCCGTTACAGTCATAGAAATCAGTAGTCCCATCGACGCATTGTACGCAACTGTTTATCAGAAAGCCCTGTTTGGTGGAGTCGTAGGTACAGATTGATATTGAGGCCCACATTTTGTCGCGCAGTTTTTCGAATTGAACAACGTTATTGTTAAGCCACTCAAGATCCTCGAGCGGATTGTCCACGCCGCAATGGCAGGGACCATCGTAGTCAAAATGTTTTACAATCTTGTTTTTTTCACACGATGTAAGCGTCAGGATGAGCAGCATCGCCATTGCCGGAAGGAAGAGTTTTTTTGCCATGGTTTAAAAGATTAAAATTTAATGAAAAACTATGTTGTTTTTTCTATATAACGAGGAGATGGCAGGATTGTCACAAAAAAATATTTTTTATGGTGTGTGACATGATTCCTTTTTCTCCGTTATTAAAGTAGAACCAAAAAAAATGAAATAAATGAAAAGCATTAGACTTCTGGCAGCTGTAGCCATCATTACACTAATGTGGGCTTGCACAAAAGAAAAACAAACTCCCGAAATAGTAAACGCTGTCGTCTCCGGCTGCCACACATCTACCGACGTTTTGGCGGCAAAGGAAATAAACACGGACTCGGTGGTGGTGTCGTGGGTTGGCAACGACCAGTTGCAAGTGACGCATTACAACATGGTGTTGGATTGTGGCGAAGCCAACATCGTAACCACAGTAGAGATTTCGGGAGATGTAGTTACCGTTGTGGAACATGTGGGTGAACAGGGAATGACTAACTGCATCTGTCTTTACGACAATTCGTTTCAGATAGACAACCTGCCACGACAATGTTTCACCCTAGTGATAAAGGTCGAAAGCCTGATAAGCGGTCATCCTGAACAGAGCACAGTATACGTTCATGATTTCAATACGAATAACACCAAAGAATAGTTTCATTTAACCCAATAACATCATATCACAACCGAACAGTTCATCCGCGAAATAGTTTCGTTGCAGCCTACTATGAGGAAAATGGCTGTGGCGATACTACACGACGACGACTTGGCAGCCGACGCCGTGCAGGATACTTTCGTCACCTTATGGCAGCGTCGCTGGCGGTTGGGATTGATAAAGGAGAAGCAGGGCTACTGCATAAGAGCCCTCCAGCATCGCTGCATCGATATCATACGCGATAAGAAGAGGAAGGGTAAGGTGACTGA
>Ga0247611_10005577_pt1 | contig 16562 bp, 10 predicted proteins | sample 177DNAGHGhighgp2_FD_192422 | JGI IMG/M metagenome (GOLD analysis project Ga0247611, IMG submission 192422) | Sheep rumen microbial communities from Palmerston North, Manawatu-Wanganui, New Zealand - 1770 DNA GHGhigh gp2 | ecosystem: Host-associated > Mammals > Digestive system > Stomach > Rumen... | reverse complement strand
AGGAAGCGAGCATACAGACAACACAGATGATATATAAAATCTTTGTTTTCATAATGATATCGTATGTTTAGAATGAAACGTTTAAGCCAAATGTCAGGTTCAGAGGGATAGGATAGTTGAATCCGGGATTCTCTGGGTCTGAGCCCGTGAACTTGCCGCTCTTGATGGTCAGCAGGTTCTGTGCTGAGAGATAGACGCGCAGACGGTCGAGATGCAACTTATCAGTGAAACTTTTAGGAATGTTGTATCCTAACTGGATGGTGCGAAGTTTGGCAAACGAACCATTCTCAATATAATAGGTAGAAAGACGTCCCTCGTTGTTGGTGTCGGCTGTGGTCAGTGCAGGAATGTCGCTACCAGGATTGGAAGGACTCCAAGCATCCAGCACACGGGTTCCCTTGTTCAAATAAGGGACATTGACCGTAGAGTTAGCCCAGAAGTCTGTGCGAGCCTTGAAGCCGTGCGTATTGACATCAACGCCCTGTACACCCTGCCAGAACATGGTGAAGTCGAAGTTCTTGTACTGTAGGTAGATGTTCAGACCCCAGGAGAATTTAGGTGTCGGGTCGAAGATCCATGTCTGGTCGTCCTCCGTGATATAACCGTCACCGTTGAGGTCCTTATAGCGGATACGACCCAGTCCGGCACCCTGCTGAACGGCGTGGTTGTCGATCTCCTCCTGACTCTTGAACAGACCGTCGGCTACATAGCCTACCAGCGAGCCCTTTGAGTTGCCAATAACGCTCAGTTTACTGTTTCCACCAAACTTACCGTTGGCGATTACAGTCTCAGGAAGTTTGGTAATCTCATTGCGATAGAGGCTGACATTACCGTTGACATCCCAGGAGAACCCGTTTGCCAACTTGTGGCGATAGCCTAATGAGAACTCCCAACCGGTGTTCTTCATCTCACCAGCATTAATCCACTGACCGCTACCCTCACCCATCGAGGCGATACCCTCCATGAAGAGCAGAATGTCGGTGGTCTTCTTATGGAACCAGTCAACGCTACCGTATATCTCATTGCGCAGCATAGCGAAATCCATACCGATGTTATGCTGGGTAGTGGTCTCCCACTTGATGTCCTCGTTACCACGCTGTGAACGAACATATCCCGTAGGAATGGCAGCACCACCGTTCGTTCCCTTGATGTCATAGGCGGAACCTGCCTGGTTCTCATCCCATATATTGGCAGACACCAGTGCCTGATAGAGCGTATAGCGTGCTGTATTGTCAATGGACTGGTTACCGGTCTGACCCCATGAGTAGCGCAACTTCAGGTCGTCGAGCCAAGAACTGGTCTTCTGCATGAACTTCTCCTGGGTGATACGCCAACCTGCAGAGACGGAGGGGAAGGTACCATACTGCTTGTTCTCACCGAAACGACTCGAACCGTCATGACGGATGGTGAACGAAGCCATATACTTGTCATCGTAGGTGTAGTTTACCTTGCCGAAGAAAGATACCAGCGAGTAGCCATTGCCGAAACCTGTTGCCAACTGGCGACCAGTACCTGCCGAGGGCCACATGTAGTCCGTATTCAGGATGGCAAGTTCATAACGCTGGGCATCGCTCATATTATAGTTCTGACGGTTGACCTCCACACCAACCATGGCATCACCACGGTGCTTGTCCTTCTCTAAGTTGTAGGTAGCAATGGCATTCCACATCCAGTTCATCCAGTGCTCCTGCTTGCTCTCGGCAGCCGACTCGGTACGCTTCATCTTACCATTGACTATCGGATAGAGGAAGAAGCGTTGTTGCTTCTGCGTATAGTCCATACCCAAGGTGGTGCGTATTGTGAAGTTCTTGAATGGGGTAATACTCAGGTGAGCATCGCCGAACATACGCCACTGGGTGTATTCGTTATTCTTATTATTAGAGAGCATGCTCATCGGGTTCTCACGCTCTGAATAGGCACCAAGCGCCTGAGCAAACTCTCCATTCTCCGCATAGATGGGGAAATTGGGGTTAAACTCCAGGGCATTCTCCAGTATACCACCAGGGGCAGAGATACCCTTTGTGCGGTTCACGGTGAAGTTCTCACCAATCACCACCTTACCATCGAACAGTTTATAGTCGGCATTGGCACGACCAGACAGACGACTGAAGTGTGAGTCCTTGATGGTACCCGTATTATCGTAGTAGCCCACGGAGAAGAAGCAGTTACCTTTCTCGTTGCCGTTGCTTACAGAGAGGTTGTACTGCTGTACGACACCTGTGCGAGTAATCTCCTTGAACCAGTCGGTGTCTGAAGAGCGTACCGAAGCACCCTCGTCCAAGAACATATCCATCGACATACTGTTCAATACGGGATTGCCTTGTGCGTCGTAGCCCCAATCAAAGTTGTAACCTAAGTTGTTGTTGGTGGGGTTCAGCCCGTCGTTGACGTTCGCCTGCCAGAAGGCACGACCCCATTGCTGGGCATTCATCGTCTCAATCTTGTTGGTATAAAAAGAGGCAGCCACCGAAGTGTCGAAGTTGACCTTCACCTTACCGTCCTTACCCCTCTTGGTAGTGATGATGATCACACCATTGGCAGCACGGCTACCATAGATAGAGGCTGAGGCGGCATCCTTCAATACCTGAATAGACTCGATATCGTTACCATTCAACTCATGCATACCCGATGTCGTGGGCACACCATCGATGATGTAGAGAGGGTCGACACCAGAGTTCAGGGTACCCTCACCACGAATACGTACCGTTGCGGCACCCTCCAGATTACCATCGGCTTGGATATTCATACCTGGCACACGACCCTGCAGAGCCTTCATTGGGTTGTTCTCGTTCTGCTTGGCAAGTTCGGCAACACTGACTACCGATACGGCACCAGTCAGGTCTGCCTTACGCTGGGTGGTATAACCCGTTACGACAACCTCATTGAGTGTCAAGGCATCATCCAGCATCGTCACCTTCATGCCGTTGGCTGCAGGCAACTCCTGTGTCTGATAGCCGATGTAGGAGATGACCAGCGTCTTACCCACAGCCACCTTCAACGAGAAATTACCGTCAAAATCGGTCACTGTACCGTTTGACGTACCCTTTTCCATCACGGTAGCACCGATGACAGGTTCACCTGTCTGGTCGATAACATTACCCGTGATTGCCTCTTGCGCGTACATTATATTACATAGCGCCAAGGCGAGGAAACTTAAAATGAATCTTTTCATTTGTTCCATTTGCTTTTTAGGTTTTGTTAGTACTAATTTTGTATCTTCAGATTTCTGACGCAAAGATACGATAGTATTGGGCGGACGATTAGAAATTATCGTTCGCAGACTAACAAAAATGTTACATGGAACAAATGTTGACTATTTTGTTTAATTCGTTAACTCCCGCAATTCGGAAGGATATTTGCCGTATTGCTCACGGAAACATTTCGAGAAATAGGCTGGTGTATTGAATCCTACCTCAAAAGCAATCTCCTGAATAGTCTTAGTGGTAGTGGAAAGTAACACATAACCTTGCTGGAGACGTATCTTACGGAGCAACTCCACTGGCGACAGTCCTGTGATAGCCTTCACCTTACGGTATAATTGTACTCGACTCAACCCAACCGTCTCTCCCAGGTCTTCCATTTTCAGATTCGGGTTTGACATGTTCTGGCGGATAGCCTCATTCAGGGTCTCGGCGAAGATGGTATCTTGAGAGCGGACGGGTGGCAACTGCTCCTGGGGCATCTCAAAGACCTGTCGCAAAGTACGGTTGTCGGCATTGGTATAGAACAGGGTCTCCTCCTCGTTCAATGCCTGCCGCTGTCGGATGGCACGGCGTGTCAGGATATAGGCTCGCCAGATAGTGATTACAGCGATTACCAATAGGACTATCAGCACCAGACTTCCCCATAATGCCTTCCGCTGGGTATTGTACAGTCCCAGATAGTCTTCCAATTTGTCCTGTATGGTCACCATATGGTCGTTTTGTCTCATCAACTCTGTCGATTCCGTTGTCACCAAATCCACATTATCTGGGGTAACAACAAACCCTAACATAGGGTTCTCACGCTCATAAGGTTTGCCTGTCAGGATATCAATAGCCAGTCGGATAATCCTTTCACCATGAGTGGGGTAATAATAAGTTCCTATCTGATGACCTAATGCCACATACTCTAAGCCTTCATGAGGCATACCATCGATACCCAGAATCTTAACTCTTCCCTCAACATCCTGCTCTACCACAGCCTTATAGACTCCCGTTGCCATTCCGTCGTTATGACAAAAGATAAAAGTGTGGTCTAATTGCCCGATGTCTGAACGACGAAGCGAGTCTATCAGTTCCGTGGCAAGGCGACAGGAAGAGTCACTTGACCAGTCGCTTTTCCGACAAATATATTCCACCTCAGGCAATGCTTTCATAGCCTTCTCAAAACCTTGATGGCGCTCCAGTGCGGGTGTACTGCTCAATAATCCCGTAATCTCCATCACCAATGGTTTTTTGCTCGTTGTATGATGACTCTTGCCTTTTACCAATGAAGCAATGTATTGCCCCACTATATAACCCGCCTCAATGTTATTTCCACCAATGAAGGCGGTATAGTCAGCACTGGTCTTACGGTCGAAACTGACAACGGGAATACCTGCTTTAAGGACTCGGGCAATGGCTTCATTGATAACCTGTGTATCCTCGTAGGGGGCTACCACCATCAAATCAATGTCTGTTTGTGCCAGACTGTCTATCTGATGAGCCTGCAGATGAGGGTCGTCATACGAATTGGCTATGTCCACCTTGACATCATACTCATATAAGTGCTGGGCACCCAGCATCTCTTGGTTCACTTTCTCACGCCAAGGTCCCTTAGAGCATTGTGCGACACCAATCTTATAGGTCTTCTCACGCTCAGAACACGAGGTCAGGAGTGTACTCCCGACAACTATCACAATTAGGTATGCCCAGAAATTCCTCATGATTGACTTTAGTTTTTATATTCGCCGCAAAGATAAGAAAAAAATATGAAATAATGAAAAACTCCGCCCAAGAATCATTATGAGATTTGGGCGGAGTCAGTGGAGTTAGTCCTGAAAAACAATCTTTATATAACTACTAATAGACTCATTAGATGGACATCAGGTATTCGATGCTGTTCTTTGCCAACTTCAGGATGTTACCCTGACAAGAGTTGTTCTTGGGGTTGGCACTGATGTCCGGGGTACCGTCTGCGTTCTTCATAGAGAACTCGCAACCACCGTTACCGATGCAGAGCACGGTACCGCACCCCTTCTGGAATCCATCGGGAGCCTTCTCGGCACCCTTTGCTTCCCAGACGTTGAGTTGGCTGACCCATCTAACCTGGCTGTCCCATGTACCGAGGGGATAAATACCATAGTCCTCAGTAATGGACTTGTAGCATTCCTCAGTGTCATTATCCAACTCGGTCAGAATCTTTGGAATATCGAAGAAGATGGTGTTGTGGTTCTCTGTCCATCCTGCACCCTTCATGGCGATAGCGGCAAAGCATTCGTCGTTTATCTTCTCAACGGTAATACCCTCATAAATAGGATGCTTGCTGTAGTCCATGGAGAATTTGCCGGTATTCACGCAGACACCCATCTTCCATACATCGTTATTGATACCTCCACGCCCGACATCAATACCAGGGGCAGTACGAAGGAGAGAAGTCTTTACACGGTTAATGGTACCGATGTAAGGTACGGCATACGACCAGAGCAAGAGGTTACCACCATTCTTCACATACTGCTCGATGACAGGAGCGGCATTTTTAACAACGTCAGAGAAATTCCAGACATCGTCGGCACTACCCTCGTCGAAGTCACGCAGCCAGAACAGCATACGATAGTCCTCAATGTTCTCTACAGTACTGATGTTGCCGAAGTAAACATACTCACCCTTCGGGTAGTTGGCCTGGAACCAGAGCCATGCGGAAGCCTCATCGTCGTCACCGTTGGCAAGGAGATCCTCAGGTGTCTCGTATTCCGACAGGAAGGCAGGAATCTTACCGCCAATCTTTGTGGAAGCATTGATAGGAAGTGCCTTGCCCTCGCTGTTCTGGGCGATGAGGGTAGCCTCCCAACGCTCTTTCATCTCAACGCCCTTGACGGTGTAAGAAGTACCGCTGACCGTCTCTGTGATGGTCTTTGTGCCATTGTCGAGGGTCAGTATATACGAGGTAGCATCCTCAGCAGCATCCCAGGTGATTTCCAGGTTATGCACGTCATCAGAGATGTCGACCTGGGTCATCTTCAGGTTAGAGGGTGCCGTAGCACCAGCACGTGTGTAAGAGGTCATGACACCCTTAGAGGAAGCCTCGTCGGTAGCATACTTGAAGAGGAACTCATAGAGTTGGTTGGTCTCCAGGTTCTTGAGGGTGAAGGTGTTGCTGGGGCAGGATGTGAGTCCCTGGATCTGTGAGCCGTTCTTGAAGACGGCAACCTGCATCACAGCACCATTATTACTTGCGGGCCAGGAAAGCGTGTAGTCATAGTTGTTCTCACCGCTTGCCGTACCGTTGATGACTGCCACATCGGGAGCATCCAGTTTCATGGCAGCAGAACCGGGGAGGTCGTGGTCCTGACAGGATGCCAACAACAGAACACCCATCAATGCTGCACCTATTTTATTATATATAGTCTTCATATCTTTAATCTTTAAACTTTAAACTCTAAACTATCAACTCAGATTAGTATCCCTTGTTCTGGTGATAAAGTCCCTGAACATAGTTCATCTGATTAGACGCGATGGGGAAGTACTCGTTCTTGCCCTTAGTGAAGAAGGCATCTTTGTAGTACAGACCATAGGTCTGTCCGTCGTACTCGTCCGTCTTCTCTGTCTCGAAATACTTGTTGAGGGTCTCAGAGAGCATACCCCAGCGACGCAGGTCGAAGAAACGGTGTCCCTCCATGGCAAGTTCCACACGACGCTCCCAGCGCAGAGCCTTACGGGCATCGTCCTTAGAGGCGAAATTACCATAAGCACTGATCTCACACTGATCCTTGGCATACTTGATGAGTGAGTTACCGCTGATGTCCTTCTTGGCACGGTTGCGGATGGTATTGATGATCTCCAAAGCCTCGCCGTTGTAGTCGCCACTCTCGATGAGTGCCTCGGCACGCATCAGCATCACATCCGTATAGCGCAGCACGTAGTCGTTCTGGGCAAAAGCCTGCCATGGGTTGTCGTAGGTCTCACCCTTAGAACGCTGAGGAATCTCCTTCATAGAGCAGTAGTAACCGTAGGTGTTAGGCGTACGGCTGTTAGCCTTGGTAAGGGTGTAAGCCTCCTCATATTTATAAGGATAAGTTGGCATACCAACAGTGTGGAACAGGCGTGGGTCGTACTTGTACTTAGAGTCAGCACCATTGGTCAGGATGGCATTATGATCCTCGTCGAAATTATCCATAGGCAGACCGTTCTTGGTCTTGAAGGCGTTCACGAGGTTCTGTGAGGGCTTGTGGAAGTCCCAACCGCATGACCAGATACCCCATACACCATTCAGCATGTTCGACCAGTTGGCACGTCCGTAGAGTGTGCCGTCATCCGCCTTACCTGAGTGCTGTACGGCAAAGATGCTCTCTACGGAGTTAGCATAGTCCTGCAGGAAGATGTGACCATAGGTATCGAGATAGTCGTAATTCGATTTCTTCACCACATCTGTATACTCCAGTACCTTCTTGATCTTTGCCTGGTCAACATGGCTATAGCCGGTAGTTGCCTCGTAGCCGTCACCGTAAGCCCAGTTCAGGTAAACCTTGGCAAGGTAGGCAGCGGCTGCCACCTTGTGGGCACGTCCTGTCGTACCTGGTTCAGCCTCGGCAAGATTCTCATAGGCATACTGGAAGTCATCGATAATCAACTGCATGAGTTCGTCGTGTGAACTCTGAGGAGTAGCCTCGATGGCGGCATTGTCCATCCCTTCGATGATGAAAGGCACCTCGTACCACATCTGCTGTAGTTTGTAATAGAAATGGGCGCGCAGGAAGCGGGTCTCAGCCTTCAGTTGTTTGATGGCATCTGTCTCCTCGACATTCTGCATCGACTCCAAGGCACGGTTGCAACGGGAGATTGCACTATAAAGTTGATACCATAGTTCATCGAACTCGCCACGGTCTGGCTGCAAGGTAGAGAAGATCTCCATGGGGTGATAACCAGTGTCATTCTCACCAGAGCCGCCCTTGAGACAGTCGTCGGCACTCATGTCACCGTAAGGCCACAGGTTGAAGGGATAGGAATACCAGTCATCACCCAGTTTCGCGTATGCCGCAGTAACCAGTTTCTCAGGGCTGGAGAACGCTGTCTCTTCATCGAGCGTACCCTGTGGCTTCACATCATCGACGCTACATGATACTGCAAAAACAGAAAGCAGTAAGGATGCGATATATATATTAATCTTTTTCATTGTTCTTAATTCTTATGTTTGTAACTCTTTTAGAATCCTAACTGTATTCCGAATGTGAAGGAAGCAGTGTGAGGATAGTTCCATGCTGTGCTCTCAGGATCGGAGCAGGTCAGTGAACTTGACTTGATGGTCAGCAGGTTGTCGCCAGAGAGGTAAACACGGGCACTTGACAGCAGCAACTTCTTAGTGATGTTAGCAGGCAGGCGGTAGCCCAGTTGTAAAGTGCGCAGTTTGACGTAAGAGCCGTTCTCCACGAAGTAAGATGACATACGACCCTCGTCAGCACCGTTAGAGGTGGTCAGTGCGGGGATGCTGGAACCTGTGTTAGCAGGTGTCCATGCGTTGACAACACGCTCACCCTTGTTAGAACCGGCATCGGTGATGCTCCAGAAGTCGGTCTGGAACTTCTGGTCGTTGATGACATCAACACCAGAGACGCCCTGCCAGAACATGGTGAAGTCGAAGTCCTTGTAGCCAAGGTTGACATTGAAACCATAAGAGAAGTTGGGTACTGGATTGAATACCCATGTACGGTCTGCCTCGTTGATCTTACCATCACCATTGAGGTCGGCATATTTCAGACCACCTACACGGGCACCAGCCTGACCACTTGCCAATACTTCCTCACGTGACTGATAGAGACCCTCAACCACATAACCAATGCGAGAGCCATACGCCTTTCCGTCCTGAGCAAGATTATGATAGTCGTTGTGCTCGTAAGAGTTCTTAGACTTCTCAGGCAGATAGGTTACCTTAGAGCGGAAGAAGTCGACGTTTCCTGAGATGTCGTAAGAGAGACCATAGTTTGTCTTGTGGCGATAGCCCAGATTAAGTTCCATACCCCAGTTCTTCAGTGTAGGACCATTAATCCAGGTCTGACCACCGAAACCGATTGCACCGAGGAAAGCAGGCTGTACCAGCATATCCTTTGTCTCTTTGAAGAAGAGGTCGTATGAACCGTAGAGGTCACCTCCGAAGAGCGAGAAGTCGGTACCGAAGTTCCACTGTGAGGAGGACTCCCACTTCAGGTCTTCGTTGGCAGACTGTGACTTGTAATAACCAGAAGGCAGTGTACCAGAACCCTGCAGGTTAAGGTCGTAAGCGGTAGAGTTCTCACGGGTTGAGCCGTAGTCGGCAATATAGAGTCCGTAGTGGGCTGTATTCGAGTTCATACCCTGATTACCCGTCACACCATAACTGGCACGGATCTTCCAGTCACGGAGCCAGTCGGCATTGATGTGCTTGGACAGACGATAACCGAGTGAAACGGATGGGAAGGTACCATACTGGTGGTTCTTACCGAAGCGGCTGGAACCGTCGTGACGCAGTGTGAAAGAGGCAAGCAACTGGTCGTTCCAGTTATAGTCGATCTTACCGAAATAGGACATCAGTTTGTAACCGTCGCCGGCACCACGAACGGTCTGAATACCAGTACCTGCGCTGGGCCACATATAATCGATGGTCTCCAAAGGATAGTCAACACGACGAGCGGCAAAGTCGATACCGTTGTCCTGGTGGGCCTCCAGACCTACCAAGATATTGAGGTTGTGGTTCTCTACAATATCGAAGTTGTACTGTGCTGTGTTCGACCATGTCCATTTGGTGCTGTGGGTCTGAGCCAACTCACTGGCATTGGTATCGTTGTTCACCACGTCAGAGTGCCATGTGTGAGTCAGCGCACGGATGTAACTATTCGTATAATCGATACCGAAGTTAGAGCGGATGAGCAAACCCTTGATAGGAGCAATGTCGACATAAGCGTTGGCGAAGATACGCCACTTCTTCAAGCGGTTGTCCTTGTTATGATAGAGTTCACGCATTGGGTTCTGACGGTCACTCATACCACCAACAGGACCAGAGAAGGTCACACCGTCGATTTCATAGACGGGAAGTGTCGGAGCCATCTTCAACGCATTCTCCAGAGGAGCGGCATCCACATTATTAGAATAAGCGAAGGTGGCATTCTCACCGATAGTCACAATACTATTGAGTTTATAACTGCTGTTGAAACGGGCAGAGAAATTCTCGAAGTCTGTGTACTTCAATACACCAGTAGCCTTCTTGTAGCCAACGGAGAAAAGCATGGTGCTCTTTTCAGAAGCCTTGGAGAACGAGATGTCGTAGTTCTGTGTGACACCCGTGCGTCCAATCTCGTCCACCCAGTCGGTATTGCTATAAGGCATGGTCTGGTTGGCATTCATAAATCCATTATAGTAACCACCAACGGTGTATGAAGTCATGGCACCGGTAGTCGGGTCGTAAACAGAAATAGGTGTACCTCCCTCAACATCAAGTGCTAAACCGTAGTTCTGCGCATAATCGAAAGGATTCTTGCCGTCATTGAGGGCTGCCTGTACGAGTGCTGTGGCATACTGCTGACTATTGAGCAGTTTCATCTTCTGTGACATCCATGATACAGAAACAGAGGCATTGAAGTCGATGTTGATCTTGTCGCCCTTCTTACCTTTCTTGGTGGTGATAATAACAACACCATTGGCAGCACGGCTACCATAGATAGAGGCTGAGGCGGCATCCTTCAATACCTGCATCGTCTCGATGTCGTTGGTGTTCAGACTGTTGAGCGAACCACTGTATGGCATGCCGTCAACGATGTAGAGGGGAGCAGTGCTGGAACCACCCATAGAACCGATACCACGAATCTGAACGTTTGCCTCACCAGAAGGAGAACCGTTGGAGGTGATGGTCATACCAGGGACCTTACCCTGCAGGGAAGCCATGGGGTCAGTGGTACTTGCCTTGAAATCCTTGGTCTCAACAACACCAACTGATCCTGTCAAGTCAGCCTTTCGCTGAACCTGATAACCAGTGATGACAACCTCATTCAGTAGTTGGGCATCGTCTTTCATGGTTACTGCCATACCGTTAGCGGCAGGCATCTCTACCGTCTGGTAACCAATGTACGAGAAGACGAGGGTCTTGCCAGGCTCCACCTTCAACTTGAAGTTACCGTCGAAATCGGTAACGGTACCGTTGGTGGTACCTTTCTCCATGACTGTGGCACCGATGACGGGACCCGTTGCATCAGTCACCGTTCCTGTAATCTCCTGTTGCGCGTACATTATAGTACATAGCATCAAGGCGAGGAAACTCAAAATGAATCTTTTTGCTTGTTTCATTTGTTTCATTTTTTGGTTAGTACTCTTGTTAACTTTTACTGCTGCAAAAGTACTTCTATTTATAGACGAGGGATAAAAAAGATGTTTCAAAGAACTAAAAAAATCGTTCAATGTAACATATTTGTTAGACTATGAACGATTTTTATTATCTCATCACTTGCCAGAGTTAGAGCCACCCAGACTTCAACACACGGTCTTCAACGATAGGGTGTCACAGGAAATGCCGCCACTGCATCCTGTTATATTCTTTGCCATCGATGATGGCGAACTTACTCCGTCTCGGCAAAAAAGAAATGAGTTTCTTTTGTTTTGCTCTCAACTTTTTGTAACTTTGACCTCGTCGAACCTACTTTGCACTCGGAAATGGAAAGAAAAGCAAACTTTCCTTTTGCATTTCTCTTGTTTTTTCGTAACTTTGCCATCGGTGATGGCAAACTTACTCCGTCTTGGCAAAAAAAGAAACGAGTTTCTTTGTTTTGCTCTCGACTTTTCGTAACTTTGTAACTCCAAAATGACCTAATGGGTTTAAGATTATAGCAATGCGACCATTTAAGTATTTATTACTTTTCATGTGCTTTGGCATCTGTGGACAAACAATGGCACAAAGAGGCATAGTCTCTTTTGTCAAGAAAGTGGGTACTCTGATTGACTCTATGTCTGTCAAGGGACTCGACCGCAATTATATTGAGGCTCCGACAAGACCCTGGCAGATTATCATAAGGGGTAATACGAACCAGAGTTCAGTAACCATGAATACCGAGGGTAATATCGAAGGTCTCAGTTATAGTGCCAAACCCTATCTTAAAACAAAGCCATCACAGTATGTCGGACTATGGGTCGGCTATCGAGGCTATGGCTTAGGATATACTATTAATGTAGGAGGCGACAAAGGTACTTATTTCACCTTGGGTGCCACTGGCGGATCGTATGGTGTCAATGTGCGCATCCACTCGTTTGAGGAGAACTCACCAGAATACGGTCTTGAGAGCGACCTTATTGCCGAAGAAGACAAGGACGATTGGAATGATATACATTTGAAAGATCCCATCAAGGTGCGTACCCTTATAGCCAATGGATACTATCTGTTCAATGGTAAACGATTCTCTTATGCTGCCGCCTACGACCAGTCGGTGCTGCAGAAGCGCTCAGCAGGTTCACTGATGGTGGGTGCGATGTATTTCTATGGTCGCATCGACTATTCGTCACCCTCTAATGGCGACCTGATATATCTGATGCATGGTCTGGGTCGTGTAAAACTATGGCAAGGCAGTGTCGGTGTGGGTTACGCTTACAACTGGGTACCTGTTCGTGGCTGCTCGTCAATGCGATGTTCATGCCCATGCTGACTTTTGTCAACAAGATCAAGGTATACGGCTATGCTACCAACGTTGAGGAATTAATGGAGGATCCCACCTTCTGGAGCGAAAACATAGACAACGCCAAATGGGACGAGTGGTTTTATAATAATGTCCGTATAACACCTATGGGCGACAAGACATTCAATAGTGGCATAAAGGTTAATTTCGATGCCCGCCTGTCTGTGACTTATAACTTCGGACGATACTTCGTCAACGCATACGGGCAGTTCAATAATATGCGCTATAGCCATCAGAGCAGTTATGGTCATTTGAATGACTGGTTCATCAACACATCCATCGGCATACGACTATAATCTTGCCAAAGAATTAGGGGAAACTGAAATGAACCCAGAAAGTTTGGACAGGAAAAAGAGCATTCAGACAAAGAGTCCCCTGTTCTATAGATTATCACCTGAACCCGTTTTTCCACGTTTTTCTTGTCCAGATTTTCCCAAACTTTCCATGGATTTATCCCAGATCTCCTCAAAATCTTTTTTACTTATATATACAATATTGAACTGATTAGTATAATCCTCTATTGTCATGTTAGCATCCAACCAATAGCCGTAATTCTTATTATATGGAGCCATAACAATTGCTGTATTGTTCAAATCAACACCAACTTCACGACGTGGACAACATATCGCATCATCGTATTCTATATACCAAGTAATAACATCTTTATATCTATTATCAAAATCAGGATTAGCTTTTGGCAAGATATGATATAAAAGAAAACAAACTACTCTTTCTATAAAAGAAGATTTTCCTTCTTTTTTCATATTATTAAATAGAAATTTGAAGTAAATCATATATTTACAATTTAATTTATTTTATAGAAAAGCGGGGATGCGGTTCTCGGTGATCCACCACAAAGGTACAACATTTCTTTCAAAAGACATAATATTTGGACAGGAAAGAGAATCACTGAAATCCCGTTTTTTGCGAGTGATACTTTTTACCTTAGGAATCAAATCTGTCCCAGTGATTCTTTTGAAAACACATATTGTGTTAGTAAAACAAATAGTACTATCAACAAAAAGATAAATGCTATGGAGATAAGATGCCAACGCCACCGAATATAGTTTGTATCATTTGCATATTCCTTAAAGAAGAAAATATATCTCTCATTTCGAAAGATAAACAGTTTCCCTATGAGATATCCGATTCCACAGAAAAATAAGACACAATATATAGTATAATGATCCATACACCATACGAAATATGGAGTGGTAATTAGTAACTGTGGTAACATAAAAAGATTAACAATCATAATTGTAAATATCGCCTCAACACCGACACTGGCAAATATTATATTCCATCCATATCGTTCATTAAAAAGACTTTCATAAGCAGCAGACAAACCTTCCTTTTGGGCTTGCTCCCATGTTCTGCCCTGAATATTCAACCTTTTTTGCATCCAAGGGGAAGTCTTAAGAAATCGAAAAATTATTTTAGAAAATGGTGTAAAGAAAGACATTATTATAGTTCCATAAGCCTTTTGAAAGCAATATAGTGAAAAGAATAATCTCATAAAAAACCTTTGCATATCTACCTATTATCTGACATTAAGAATTTTACACTGCAAAATTAACATTTTATTTAGAAAAACTAGAACCGACCCCGTGATCCAGAGGTTGATTTATGTCAACCCGCTGACAGGGCTACACCTTATTATATTATATAAGGAAGAGGCTTGCCTGCCAAATGTTTGGACAGAAAGTGGATCATTCAGAGTCCCCAGTTTTCCGCCCAGTTTTCTCATGATCAACTCGGTGACTCTCAATTCACTTTTTGTTACCATGGTATTCTATTCGATTCCCTTGCTTCAACATCTCTTGGGTGACAACCAATGTGTCGTATAAGTTATTCTTGCAGATTTCTTCCCAATTATGATTTCTAGCTATTTGCAACTTTATAATGAAGAAATATCCTTTTTTATATTCAATTAAATAATTAATACCTGTACTTCCCAAAGAGTCTGGATAGATAAGATTACTATTATCAAACCACAGATTCTCTTTCATTTTCATTGAATCAGTATACAAGGAAAATCCACGATGCTGAATGAAAAATTTTGTGCTGTCAATATTATTGCAATAGGCCTTCCCGATAAGAATCGTATCGCATGTCCGATTCACGATTGTTAACATTCTCCTCTCGTCGAAAACAATGCATGAATTAATCAATACCAAACCAAATATCACGGCTAATATTTTTTTCATTTCTTTTCTTAAAAATATGAATATTTAGAATATATAACTTTCCACAAAGGTAAAAAAAATCCGTAAAATATCAAAACATTAAATTAAAACTTAACGGTGCTATTTTTGCAACATTAATTCGAAATCTATTAAACCAATTGATATTTGCAGCAGGATACTCAGATTTTGGTCCAATCCAACTTGTTCCAAAATATCTCTTTGATAGATAGTTTGCCCAAGTTTCTGTCCAAAAATGATCATGTGAATATGATGGATCAACCGCTGAACGTGCGGCACTAGCAAAACTTTCTGGGGCGATGATAGAATAATATGCTTTGATTCCGACTTCTCGACTTTGTAATATATGTCCAAATTCATGTTGAAGCAATGAAAATCGGGGACGGTTCTCAGTGATCCACTTTCGCCCAGTACATGACTCCATAACTGATACCTGTTCTTCGTCATTGCAAAAATACAACATTTCTCTCAAAAGACAAAATATTTGGACAGGAAAGTGGATCACTGAGAACCGTCCCCGATTTTTCACTATTGTGAATTAATTCTCGGTGATGCTTACTTGTGCTTCAGCGTTTCGTTATACATTCTACCACTGGTCGGGCGTGTCGCCGGGATAGATGGGTACTGATGACTGGAGCAGTTGCTGACGTGCTTGCAGCAGATAGACCTTACAGGTCGGCTTCTCGTAATGCTTCTTTATTTCTTTCATCGACCTGTCCTCCCTACTTTATTAAGACCTTGCGGCCACTGTTTACATACACGCCCTTCTGCGTCGGCTGTCCGTTCAGCCTGCGTCCGTCGAGCGAGTACCATGCGCCAGCGTCAAACTTTTCACTTTTCACTTCTTCATTTTTCACTTCACGAAGTGACGTCGTCCCGTCCTCGCCGAAGCCGATGAATCCGCGTGCGGGTGCCGGGCTGCTCTGCGGAATCTCCAGATGCGCTTTGTTCGGGTCGAGAGCCGCGCCCGTGAACTTGTAGAATCCCATCACGCCGCCCACAGCCGCCAGCGTATAGGCATCGTAGCCGTCGGTCACCGTCGAGCCGCCCAGCAGCGAGTTTGTCGAGAAATCGAATGCCGTGCCCGTTGCCGCACGTGTCAAAGAGATGCTTGCAGATGCAGACTTTAGTATCACGGCTTTCTCGGCAGGGATGAAACCGCCCGCCACTTCCGTCAAGTCCACCTTCGTATTGCCGTCGGTCAGCGTGGCGATGTAGGCCGTCGTGCCCGATGGTGTCTGATAGCCAGCCACGCCGCTATGGAACGTCGCCCAATAACTGCCATTCGCCGAGTTAGCCGTCACGCCGTAGGTCGGTGCCGTCAGCGTCTTGCCCGCAATGGCGGTAATCTCGTCTGAGGTCAGCACGCCAGTATAGGTGTCCGTGCCGTCGCTCATCGTCTTGCTGTCGGTGATGGTCACGGCTCCCGTGTAGCCCTCGGCATTGATGCTGTTGCTGGCGGCGGTGTAACTCAGGCGGATGTCGGCGGTCAG
>Ga0247611_10005576_pt1 | contig 16567 bp, 18 predicted proteins | sample 177DNAGHGhighgp2_FD_192422 | JGI IMG/M metagenome (GOLD analysis project Ga0247611, IMG submission 192422) | Sheep rumen microbial communities from Palmerston North, Manawatu-Wanganui, New Zealand - 1770 DNA GHGhigh gp2 | ecosystem: Host-associated > Mammals > Digestive system > Stomach > Rumen... | reverse complement strand
AGTATTCTCCTAAGGTGTATACTAACTTGGAGGATTTACGTAGGGATTTAAAAGATATAACTCTATTTAAATATTTAGGTGCTTATACTTATAATGCATATTATCCTAATTTAACTACAACTTATAGACCTCAAGAATTAGAGTATACCACTAAAGCTCATAATCACTTTGTAAGATGTCTAGATTTCGTTAGTGAATATTTTAACATTGACGTTACTGCACTATGTAATAGATTTACTTCCGAGATTTACACAAATGTAAGAATTCATACAAATAACTTCGAATTTAGTTCACTAGATAAATCATATATTCTATATAAAATAAAAGTAAAGCCTTGGAGAACTTATACTATCGCATTAGATAGTCCGTTAGGTGTAGAGATTATAACAACTCTAGATTCAAATAGTGAAGTAACAAAGGATAAATGTGTGTCAGATAGTTATCACAAAGAAAGTGTTGCTAGGTTCAACCATCCATTTAAATATACAGTTAATGTTACTGCTGGGGATTTATTAGATGTTTACAATAGACGTGATTTATACTATATGATATTGAAAGTACCTGCCAATGTAAAGTCTACAATTACTATCTTGCAGGGAGACTTTACAGAGGAATATGTAAACAAGTTAATTCAAAAAGATGACGACAGTAAAGAGACTTACATAACTGTTAGAGATAGACATCAATTACTAACTTTAAATGACGGAGAATCTTACCTATTCTCAGATAAACTAGCACAATACATTACACAAAGAGCGATAAGTACATTCTCATCTAGAGATGATATAGTAGCTCTTCAACAATACATACAAGAGAAATATCCTAAATACTATACAATCGAACACCTCGGAACATTCGAGCAATCACTCAAAGATACCCTTCTAAGAATAGCTAATGACAATCATCTATTTGATACTTGCTATGACTTATTAGGATTCTATGACAGAGACATTGAACGTATAGTAGGGGAGATTTTACATTAAGGAGGTAAACAATTATGGCTTGGTCTTTAATTAAAAATTACATCTACATTAAACCTCTAGATAGTTATTACATAATACCTTCTTTCCCTGACTCATTATCTGATACTATAGGTAGTACATTTAGTTCTCAAAATGCATTATCTAGAACTGCCCCTACTCTAGCCTATTCTTATTCTGGACCGAGACAAGTTCAAATAATGATTCAATTACATAGAGATATGTTTGATGATGTAAACGCAACTAATACTTCCGTAGGTGATATTAAGATAGATAACGACTATGTAGATAGTTTAATCAAAGCATTAACTTCAGTAGCATTGCCTAAATATGATTCAACTAACTATGGAATAATTCCTCCAAGTGTTGCTGTTCGTTTCGGTGATGATTTATTTATCGAAGGCGTAGTACAAGGTGGAGTTACAGTTACATTTGAGAAACCATTATTAGCTAACAATAAATATGCCTTAGTTAATATATCTTTCCAAGTTATAGAGGTACAACCTTATGACGCACTTGCGATTGCCGAGGTTGGAAGTTTTAGACATATCTCTTCTGCTATGAGAAGTAAGATGGGAGGTTAGTTAGTATGGATGTTTTAAAAGATAAATCTTATAGAGATGATTATAAAGCTACATCTAGATATTCAACCACCGCTTATTATTATGATGAATCAACCAAGAAGTATTGTTATGGAAGTATGCGATTACTAGATGATAGTACCAAGTATGTCCTTCATAATTTACAACCTGGAGATACATTAGATAGTTTAGCTTATAAATACTATGGTAGACCTGACTTTTATTGGATAATTGCAGAATTCAATCATATTAGAGATACCTTACAACCATTATTAGATAACTACACTAGCCTTAGAATACCTAGCAAGAGTAGTATAACTTGGAGGTAAATAAATGGCATCAAACTTATTAGAATCAACTAGCTTAGTTCAAGTCCCTATTGTTAAAGTAACTATAGGTAACTATACTTTCGGCGTATATTCAAAATCTAATGGTAGAATAACTTATCCGAATTACATTACATCCTTAAGTATAGAAAAGGTAAATGGAGCAGTAAATAAATACACATTACAATTATTCTACCCAATTACTGAGAATAACGACCCTAACTTTATGGATGCTTTGTTTGGTAGTGTAGCAGATACAAGAAATATATCATTTACATATGGAGATGCCAGTCAAACTGATTACTTATATAAGAATGAAGAGGCTACCATTACATCTATAGATAGAAACTTCGACTTTAGAAATTCTAATATAACTTATACAGTACAAGCTGTCGGTACGGCTTCCCTATTAGCAAATACATCTGATTCATTCGAAGAGACTTATGATAAACCTAGTAACATTATAAAGAACCTACTTGCAAACAATCGATGTGGAATAGTGGATATATTCTATGGATTTAAAAATATGTCAGCATCAGACTTAAACTTATTAATACCTAGTGTGGATGTTGAAGTGCACCTAGATGCTAAACCTTATATTTCTATACTAGATTATATCTTATACTTAGTATCTTGTATGACAAGTGCCGAGGATGCAGGCAAGAGTATTAAATCAAAAATCTATGTACTATCTACCTTAGATGATACACTTAGATATAACGGTCCTATATTTAAGATAACAGAAGTAGACTCTAACCGAGCTAACGCTAAGTATAGTAATGTACTTCAATTAGATATAGGTTACCCTACTGCTAACGTAGTTTTAGATTTTAAAACTGCTAATGATAGAAGTTATCAATTGTATTATAAATATAATAAAGAAATCTCACCTCAATATTACATCACAAGATATAATGATAAGGGAGAAGAGACTATAGAGCTAGTAGATTCAAATCTAGCATTAAATCCTGAGACTTATGAGTCAGACTCTGACTTCAAGACTTGGTGGTCAAATGTAACTAGTTATCCTATAACTGCAACTATAACTTTAAAAGGATTATTACAACCTACCGTCTTAATGAGTGTTATAAAATTAAATGTATACTTCTATGGTAAGAAACATTCTTCTAGTGGTTATTATGTAATATCTAAGCAAGTTGATAATATAAATACATCTGGATTCACTACCGAGTTATCTCTATTAAGAGTAGCTGGAGATGAAGACACTACATCACTTTACTCAAAGGACAACTAAACAAGTTGTCCTTTTAATCGTATAATATACTAGGTGATTAGATTATGATTACAAAAGCAAAAGTATTAAGAACTGTTAGTGACAATACTTACGAAGTACATATACCGATTTATGATAATGGTAGTGATATCTATAAAGCAACTGCTACTGTAAGTTATACAAGAGGAATAAAGAACCCTATAGTTCTCGGAGATATTGTATTCGTAACGTTTGAGAATAATAAAATAAATAAACCTGTAATTGTAGGTAAATTATTCATAGGTGATGATGGTAAGGGAGACCTTCTCGGAGATTCTCTTGAGATTAAGAAAGCTGTAAGATTACCTAACAATACAATAATCACAAGTAAATTAGGAGAAGATATTTCACTAAGAGATTATGAATTAGTTAGAAGGGCATCTTTAGATTATCTAGAGAATGCTATCTCACCTAGTATATCATTAATCTATGCTAATAATACATTATCTAGTAGTGAGAGATTGTTAGAATTCTTTAACAACGCTTCTAGATATCATAGAGGTACAATTGTTGTCAAAGAGGGAGAGAATTATAAAACTTATTATTTACAACAATCTTCTTCCTCTAGGGAAGTATTTAGAAATATATTAGATAATAAAAATTTAATCTTAGATAAAACTGGAGATAATATAGAAATAACTTACTAAAGATAGGCTTCCTTTTCGATAAAAATTATAAACTCTTTAGAGTTAATTTTTGAGAAAAGGAGTTTCATAGAACTTATTAGTTCTATGAAACATTTCTCTTTTCTTTTATATTATATATTTATATATAATATTTTCTTTTCTTATCTTTGATTACTTTCTTTTCTTTTCTTTATTTCTTTTCTCTTTGTTCATATAATTATTAGAAAGGAGTCTAGTACTATGATTTCATTTGAATTTCCAAAGATGCTAAATACAGCATCTTCACGATTAATAAACTCTGATAGAGGTCAAGATGTTACCCTTAGTAATTTAAAATTATTTTTAAACTCGGAGAAAAACGAATTCACATTTGACCCTGAGTTCGGTATCTATTTAAAGAAGTTCTTCTTTCGTCAAAACGACACTATTCTCAGAGACTTGATAGTAAGTGAGATTTATAGTGGAGTACAAGTATTCTTCCCACAAATAACCATTAAGAAGCAAGATATTAAAATAGTTCAAGTTAAAACAAAACTAATTTGTAATATAACAGGTATAAATAATTTAGATTATACGCAAGTAAATTATAGTCTAGTACTATTCAACTCGGAGGTATAAAATGGCAATAACAACAAGCGATTTAAAAGTAGCTAGTACTGCTTATATTAATAAAGACTTTCAAAAACTATATCCTGAATTTGTTAAATTATGTCAAGAGTTAACACCATTCTGGAATCCTGAGGCTAGTAATGAATCAGACCCAGGTGTAGTTATCTTAAAATTAATTGCATTCCTAGGAGACAAATTAAATTATAATAGTGATGTAAACTTTAGAGAAATATTTTTACCAAATGCTGCTCAATATGATAATGTAAGAGCTATAGCAGAGTTATTAGGTTATCATCCTAATTACTATTTATCAAGCTATGCATTAAAAGGTATAAGCATTACTGTCAATAATCCATCTACTAGTGGAGCATCTTACAAATTACCTGGTATAGTTTCTGATGGCACTACAATTTTTACTAATGAAAATCAATCAATTAAATACACATTAATCAATGATGTAACTATAGACACTTCTAGTTCAAATATAATCTTAGGAGATATTATTGAAGGTACTCCTGAACAATTAATGGTTAATGGAGAATCTAGAATCACTTACTCAAATATAGACTCAGAGAATAGAATCTATTTAGGTGGAAAGAATATCGCCGAGAATGGTGTATTCATCTGGAGCTATGGCGTAGACAATACCTTCTGGACTAAAGTAGATACTTTAAACGGAGAGTATGCTACTGATAAGATTTATACTGTAAGATATGATGATGCTAGGGGTTCTACTTTCATTGAATTTGCTGATTCAATAGTAGACAATATTGGTAATGGTATTTATATTAAATACATTATTACATCGGGTTCTGCAGGTACTATCTCTCAAGGTACGCTTACAACAATCTTAAGTCCAAATACTCTTTATGCTATTAACGATTCTTCAAAAGAATTAAAAGTTAGTGAGGAATTAACTGTTACAAATACAAAGTCTATCACCAATGGTGCTGACCCAGAGAGCATTAAGGATATAATCTCTAATTACAAGTATACTGTTGGTACTTACGATGTATTAACTACTTTAAGAGACTTTGCTAACTATTGTTATAGATTGGTTGATAGTGAAAACACTCCTTATATCTCTAATGTACATATTGAAGATAGACGTACTGACTATAACTATGCTAAGAATGTAATAACTACTAATGACTCAGGTACTTATCTTCAAATGATGAAGAACAACCCTGATATGACTCCATTTGAGTTAGCAATCTACCCTTTAAAATACTCTACAAACAATTCTATTGCTAGATATGAATTAGGATTTGAAGTCTTACCTCAATCAGATGCTATTAAACAAGTAATGACTGATAAGCTTTATGAAAACTCTAGTATCGCATATGACATTAAAGATTTGAAAGATGAGGATGTTCACTCATTCTTAGTAAATTACACTTTAAATTGTAAAATATCAACAACAACTAAAGTAACTGATGTAGAGAGAAATGTTATTATAAATAATATTAAATATGCATTAATTAACAATTTCAACTCTAGAGCTTTAGAATATGGTGAAGAAATACCATTTGATTCTCTATTAGAAGTAATTCAAAATGCAGACTCTAGAATAAGTAATGTATCTCTAGGAGACCCTGACTTAACAACAACCGTATTAACTGTAAGTGGAGATGTTAAATCTATAGATACACCTATCGGAGAAGATATCACTATTGGTGAAGATACTAGAAAGAGTACTTACTTCATAGACTTACTAGCAAAGAATGTACTAGCAGGTAGAGTTCCTCTATTAGAGAAAGAAAAATCATTCAACTATCTACTAGAGATGCAACCTACTAGAGATGATTCTGGAGATGATTCAGCTTACTTCTCTGACATTCAATATGTAACTACCGAGAATGTAATGACTATTAATGCAAATACTGAAACAAAAATCCCTGATAATTCTAGTTTAAAAATAATCACTCCATCATTTAGTACTAATATTTCTTATTCTAAATGTGATTGTGTAGCACACTTAGGAGGAAGAGATAAGATAGCTAAGAATACTTACTATCAATTAGGTACAGGGGAGACATTATCAGTTACATACTTAGACGATAATGGAGCTGACCACGTAGATAATTATGGTGTAGGTACTTGGGTACAATCTACAGTAGATATCTTAGATGGGGAGAATGACTCTATAGCATCATTAAGTATCTTAAGTAAAATAGAAACCGAGATTCTAGGTGCAAATAAACCTCTAGTTCCTTGCTATTGGATTTTAAATAATGTAGATGACAAAAATAATGCAGTATTATTTGACCTAGGTAGTATACAACCTCAAGGTCTAGTCAAGAAAGCAAGTTATACATTAAAGTCTTCTGAGTACTTCATCTATACAGATGCTAAGTTTGAATCCCTAGCTATTCTAGGTGAAGGTACTACACTAACACTTATAACAAACGCTGCAAATCCTAATAAATTAGCTGTGCCTAAATCAGTGAATGTTGCTGATGTAAATAAGGATGGATTAAATGCTTTCACATCTACAAATTGGTATTACTTGCCTAGCAATCAATATAGTCTTAAGGCTACTAAGAATTCAATACTTACTCTCGGTGAGGGAGATTCTATTCGAGTAAGTAGTGGTCTTGAGAATGTAGGTAAGGATAACAAATACACGTCTATACCTAACGATGTAACTATTGAATACAAAATTAGTGGAGATGCATCATTTACTAATCTAGCAGGTTATAAATCAAATGACACTACAAGTGAAGATAGCATTAGACGTATTTACTCTATACTAGATATTAAGAGTGTAAGTGAAGTAGGTCAAAAATTATTAGCAGGTCAATCTATCGAAATTAAGTATGGTCATAATTTAACTAAGAAATTTGAAGCTAACAATGTTAAGTTCTCCGAGAATTTAAATATTGCTGGAGGTAAAGATGTATTCTTAGGTGAGTTAACTTATAATTCAGAAGGAACTCCAACACACAACTATCCAGTAAAAGCTATGTACTTTAAATATACACCTATAAAATTCCATTTAAATAGTGGACGTGAAGAAGTAATTCAATACAACTCTATAGATGATAGATACGAGTTAAATTTAAGTAAAGTAACTAGTTCCGGAGATTTATTTACTTATACTGCTCCACAAGTTGCTATTGATAATGTAGGTCTAGGTAGAGCCCTCACAATATATGTAGATAGTGAAAATACATTTACAATTAGCTCTGATAAACATATTATGGATTGGACTTCTGGTGATAATGATTATTCACTAAGTTTAACATTAACAAGTGGATTACATATCATAAAACTAGGTGACCCTAATGAGGGTGAGAATGATAGTAATGTAACTATAACTATATCTACCGAGGATAAAGTTCTAAAAGGAACTATCATTATTTCTAGCTTAAAGTGTATCAAAGGTTTCCATCCTGATTTAGGATTAAGTCAATTAGGAGATGCCAAGGAGTGGGGAGACACATTAGTTGCAGTAATGTCTAAGATTGAAAATGTAGCTGGTGTTAGATATAATAAATTAGTAGAATTAGATAATACAGCAGGTATAGATATAATTGAAGGTGTAGAAACACTTAGAGACCCTTCTAAGTTATTCGACAAACATAATGTTGCTAATACAACAACTATTGCTAAATTAGATATGTCTCATAGTAATATATCTATCTCTAAGAATTCTTATAAGTAGGTGATGCTTAATGGTAACATCTAGAAAGTATGTACCTAGCTACTACTCAGATAATTCAAGAGACTTTCAACTCTTCGAATTATTATTAGACTTAGTAGCTAATGATTCAAAAGCAAATATAGATAGAGTAGATTGGTTCTTTAAAGGTCATCAACTAGATGAGGGTATTTCTCAAAGTCTAGCTAAGACCTTTAATATCAAGAACTCGGAAGTTCTAACTCCATCAGAGTTAAGAACATTGTGTAAATCTTATATCTACTTAGTTAAGAATAAAGGCTCTGAGAAAGCTATTCAATTAGCAGTAGATATCTACTTAGATATACAAGGTTATTCAAGAAAGAATAAGTTTATAGATACTAGAGCAGTTGATGAAGATAAGAAGAGAGACTACACAATTCATATTACCGTACCGAGAGGTTCATCAAATATTGATTTGCTATATCGATTAGTAGAGCTTGTAGCTCCTGCTGGATTCTTAATTGATATTCTTGTTAAAGATATATCAACAGTTAAGCCTAAGGGAGACACATTAGCTAGTGTAGATAAGCACACTATCGATGATGCAGAGTACACTATACATAGCAACCATTCTGCAAATAAGATTAGCAATAATTCTATTTCAAATAAATTAAAAAGGAGATAAGGTTTATGATAGCTTACTCAGGAAAAGTTAAAATTAAAACTATGTTAGGGGAGAGTGAATTAAACTCTCTCACTATACATAATAAAGGTACTAATGAGTTGTTTAAAGAATTACTAAGTTCTATGGTCAACTCAAAAGTAGCTCCTCGTTATAATGTGCTTAGATTGTTCCACGCTCCAAACTTAGCAATAGATGTAGCCGAGGAAATAGAGAAATGTATGACAAATGTTCCCACTGTTGTAACTCAAACATCTTATATGGATATTTCTTCAAATACAGCATCAATATCCTTTGATAATAATGTATGGGAAGCTACATTTAAGTTTAATATAAACTGGAATGAATATGCACCAGATAAGAATACAAATGTAATAGCAGTATTTAGTGCTGCGAAATCAACTAAGCCATTTGCTTATATTGTACTTGAGACTCCAATAAAATCATCTACTAATGAAAGTAAGATTATTGATTGGACAATTTCGTTTAAAAGCGTATAATCAATTAGAAATTAGGTGATAATTAATGAAATATATTAATAGTGAAGATATTAAGGTATTCCCTAGCTATTGGAGAAATGCAATTGCAGATGAACACAACACTATTTATACTTATGACTTAGATTCAGGTGAGACTTCCGAGAAATCTTTAACTAAATTAAATAGTGAAAATAAATCATATGTAGTTTCATATGACAATGGTACTTTCGAAATCGTTGTTTGTGGATACTACTTTGAGTTCTCAGTTCCATCAAAACTTTTAAGTTCAAATGATTTAACAGCTTTAGTTAAGGTTAAAGATAATGTATTAATACCTTATACTGATAATACAGCATCTAATCTAGACGTTATAGATGATACTACTCACAAGGTAGAATTTAGAGGACTAGCTTTAAGTACTGATGCTAACCCAGAGATTACCGAGAATGTATATTCTCTTAAGATATGGAATCACACTACTAATAGTGTTCCTAAAGAGAGTTGGTTTAAATATAAATCAAGAGATATCGAAGTAGGAACTAATAAGGAACTCGGAGAAGTTGTCGATTTAGTTGAAGATGTTATTAGTGATAATGGAGACATTATCACTAAAGGTAATAATAATATAGGTACCATTAGTAAACCATTTAACAGAATATATGCTAAAGACATAAAACTTTCAAATCAAGAAAGTACTTTAGCATTTAAAGATATTAAAGCAAAGTCTATTAATAATATTACAGACTCTTGGTATGTGGATGCAAATAGTAATGCTAAGTTCAACAATATATCTGCTACTTTTTTAGATGGTAATTCACGCACAACTAATGGGTTAAAAACTCCCATTAATTTAGGTGTAAGTTTATCAAAAGTAAGTAGCACCTCTTTTGATGGCTCTAGAGATGTTACTAACATCGGAGTCAGTGGTATTCTAAGAGTAATAAATGGTGGTCTTGGAACAGATTTAACTAACTCAACAGGTATTTTATATCATAGTAAAGGAAGTCCATCTATTACAACTTTAAACCTATCAAATGAGGAAGGTGTGCCCGACATCTACACTGTAAAGAAAGTAGATGAATTATTAGAGGATACTACAAATTTCATACAAGGCAACATTTATAATGAGTTAATTAATAACTATGTACATCAAGTAAAAGGCTGGGGATTATCTCAAAACGACTTCACTGATGCATTAAAAAATAAATTAGATAGTCTTGAAAATTATGTACTACCTACAGCAAATACTAATACATTAGGTGGGGTTAAATTAGGTTATACAAGCACTAATAATCCTCTAAATATACCTTTACAATTAGATAATGGCAGAGCTTATGTTCAAATAAACCCATTAGCTTTCATTAGTAGCGGTGGTACTTCCACTACAACTGCTGCTAGTTGTTATTGGACTAATCAACTTGCAGTTCAAGTTGCAAATAACAAGACAGACATCGCTAACTTAGAAGTAGATGTCAATAAATTAAAAACAGATGTTGCTAGTATAAAAGTAGATATTAATAGTTTGAAAACTAATGTTACTAGTTTACAAACTGATGTCACTAAATTAAAGAATAATGCTATTATTAAGCATCTTTATGGTGAATTAGAAACAGACTCTAATGGTCGCCTAAAAGATGAAAAAATATCAAAAGAAATATTTCATCTTTTATATAATAGGAATTGCATAGTATCTGCTTATCAAAAATATGATGCAGGTGATGATGCACCTATTTACAATTGTAACTATGTAGAGATAGAGGGTAACGGTGATGGTGACGATGATGTGATTTCTGTGTATACTACTAGTGGTTATTCGTTTACAAATGAAGACCATATATACATAACGCTAATTGAAGTGGAGGCTTAAGATAATGATAGTAAAATGTCCAAAATGCAATGCAGAATACTTCCTAGAAGAATTATTTATTCCAGATGAAGTTATCGGTAAACACAAAGATGTTGTTAAAGATTTAAAAGGTAAAATAGTTTATAGTAAAGAAGTAAGTGAATCCTCTGAGATATGTGATGATTACATATGTGATTATTGCGGAGCTAACTTTAAGTATAAAATTAAGTTACAAGTAGAGCCTATTTACTCAGAAGAAACTGATTTATCTATTGAAGAGACAACTGTTAAAATTTAGTAAGAGAGACCTTAACTGGTCTCTTTTCTTTTGTGAATATGTTTCAATCCTCGTTGCAAAAAAAAACAACCTAAGCAACTTGATTTTAAAATTATATATACCCTTTCTCATATAATGATATAAAGGAGTGAAAATATGGTTGCAATTTACGAAATGAAAGGTAAAGGACTCCCAGTAGATAAGAGTCTATTTGTAAAGTTTGACTTCAATCAAACAATTGTAAATATATTAAAATCTCTCCCTTCTAAAGTGTATCATAAAGAAACAAAGTTATGGGAAATACCAATCTCATCTCTAGCTCAATTAGTAGATACACTTAGTCAATTTGAAGATATAGACTTGATTGTAGAAGATGATGAAAAAGAGATTAGTTCAAAAGAATATAAATCAAAGATAGAACATAAGATAAAACCTTTTGATTATCAATTAGATGGTATCAATTATGGTTTAAATCACGATACTTGGATGCTATTAGATGCCCCAGGTTTAGGTAAGACTTTACAAATGATTTATCTAGCAGAGGAGTTAAAACTACAGAAGAAAGTTAAACATTGTTTAATAATTTGTGGTATTAATAACTTAAAGACTAACTGGGAGAATGAAATTAAGAAGTTCTCTAATGAACAGGTTAGAGTCTTAGGTAAACGAATCAATAAAAAAGGTGTTACTGTTTTCGATGGTGTTGAAGAAAGATTAGCTGAATTAAAGAAACCTATTGATGAGTTTTTCGTTATTACAAATGTAGAAACACTTAGAGATGATAGAGTAATTAAAGAACTTACTAAGAAGACGACTAAGAATAAATTTGATTTAATAGTTGTTGATGAAGTTCATAAATGTAAATCACCTACTAGTGAACAAGGAAAGCATTTATTAAAACTAAATGCAAAATATAAAATAGCATTAACTGGTACATTAATAATGAATAACCCTCTAGATGCCTATGTACCTTTAAAATTTTTAGGTAAGATAGATAGTAATTTTACTAACTATAAATCATATTATTGTGAATTCGATAATTGGCATAGAATCTCAGGATTTAGACATCTTAAGGAACTTAAGGAACAAATCGCTACTTACTCTCTGAGAAGAACAAAGGATTTATTAAATCTACCTCCTAAGATGATAATTAATGAAGTAGTAGATATGAAGCAAGACCAAATGAACTTCTATCAAGATGTTGTAAAAGGTATTGCTGAAACTGATAGAGTTGATTTATCTACAACAAACTTGTTAGGTATGTGTACTCGTTTAAGACAAGCTTCTAGTTGTCCTTCAATCTTGACTTCCGAGGATATCTCTGCTGCTAAATTAGATAGAGCAGAAGACCTTGTAGAAGAAATCTTGGAACAAGGAGAAAGTGTAGTTATATTCTCAGGATTTAAAGAGAGTTGTTATACTTTAGGTAAAAGATTAGAAAAATATAAACCTTATGTATTGACAGGAGATACAAAACAAGATATAATTGATAAGGCTATTAGTGATTTCCAAAAATCAAAAGAGCCTCAAATCATTATTGGTACTTGGCAAAAACTAGGAACAGGTATTACCTTAACTAAAGCAAGTTATATGTTATTTATAGATACACCTTGGACTAGTGCAGAGTTTGAACAATCTTGTGATAGAATATATAGAATAGGTACTTCCAAATCAGTAACCATTTATAATTTAATCTGTAAAGATACCATCGATGAACGTGTTAGAGATATTCTAGACACTAAAGAAGCATTATCTGATTACTTAGTAGATGATGCAATAAAAACTCAAGGTGCATTTGACATCTTAAGTAAATATATAATGGAATTATAAGGAGCCTATAATGGGAAGAAATCTTAATGATTATTTAAATGCTAAGAAGCATTTCCAAAAACACTGTAATGTACCTACAACCGAAGATACAGGAATCGTTGTAGGTAAAGATGGTAATAGATTTAATAAATACACTCCTCATAGTGGATTTGCTACTCCAGAGAGTTTATTTGATTATACAAGCGTAGATGATTATGTAGAAGGTGCTAGAGAACTAGCAGATACTAGAGTAAATGCTATCAAGGAATTTACTCCAGGAAGATATTATGGATGCATTCATAGAGATGCTAAGACTCACGATTATGCCATCGTTAAAATAAAGCCTGTTAAAGATAAAGAGGGATGGTACGATTGGGTATCATATTCTAATACAGGTGATATTAAGACTTATATGAGAATGAATGAAAAGACTGTAATCTCTAAGTTAAATGGTAAAGGTGCTTTAGTCAAACCCCTCCCTGAGTTTATGGAGTTAGCTGATTTACATAGAATTGAATTACCAAGAGATACTGTTTGGCAAAAGATTATAGATGACTGTGGACTTTGGAAGAGATTCTACTCAACACCTTACTTTAAACCTAAAGGTAGAGCAATAGATTTCCGAGGTATGGGTATTTATGAAGTTCTAAATAAAGTACAAAAAGTAGATAAGTATGTACTAATGAATGATGAAGACGGTGCCTATTTGGTTCAATCAGATGAGGCAGATGACTTTGATGACGATATGGAAACTATCGAATTAGAAAAGCTCTTGACATTTAGAACTAATTAGTATATAATATAGTTGTGAGGTGATAAGATGTATTATGTATACTCAACTAATTCGTGTGTAGGTTTAATCGATGAAGAGATTCTTTATAAATCTTCTAGCTATGCAGAGGCTATTAACTATACAATGAATCTTATTGATAAGTTACAAGAGGAACATAATTGCAAAGGCTACTATAGACAAATAGGTGAAGAGCCTAATGTAAATTTTGATTATGGTAGTCATAGTCACTTCTTAGCAATTAGATATAAAGCCTAGTAATAGGCTTTCATATGCCTGTCTTGAGTAACGGAAAGCGAGATAGTGGTAGCACTTCTAATCTAGGTTCAACTCCTAGAGATGGGCATCAAAATAAATTAAATTTTCATTACAAGGTTAAATAGGATTAACCAAATATTTAAAAATTGAAAGGACGATTATAAATTATGACAAATGAAAATTATGGTGTATACTCTTGGTTATTAAACAAACCATTCAAAACTAAAGAGGAATTATTAAAAGCAGAGGCTGAATACAATAAGGCTCACGAAAAGGAATTAAAGGAAAAAGAAGAAAAGAAACAAGCAGCTAAGAAAGTTGAAGATGCTTACAACAATTACATTAAAGTAACAAGAGAGACTAATAAGCAAATTCAAGAAGCTTATGACAAGTTCTTAGATGCTGGCAGAGAATTCGGAAATAAATATAAGACATTCCATATGTCAATTCAAGATTTCCCTGAAAGTAAGAGTTTATTTAAATCTATTGAAGATTTATTCAACGACTTATTATTCTAAACATATTCTTTGAAAATTTAATTTATAAATAAAGAATCACTAGGAAACTAGTGATTTATTTTTTACTCTTGACTTTTATTATCAATTGTGCTATAATCTAGTTGTGAAATAATGGAGGAAATTATTATGAAGAGATTATTTAAAACATTAGCAATTATTTTAGTAGGTGTCTTAACACTAGTTAGCCTAACAAGTTGTATTATAACTACTCCTGCTGAGAATCAAATTCAAAAGAATGTCCTTAGAGATATTGGCAACTTCAAAACCTATAGAAACATTAAAGTAATTAATCTTAGAAGTGGAATAGTATTAATGGAGTTTGAAGGTTATCTAACTTCGAAAAGAGACTCTGAAGGAGACTTGAATATTATCATTATGGTAGCTAAAGATGAATATCAACTACACTATGTACGTACAGCTCCAGAGATTACTTATCTTAGTGAACAAATTACTAATACAACAACAGACCCTTATCATTGGAAGATTAATGTTTACGCAACAGTACCTGATGTTACTTTTGGAGTGTAAACTATGAAAGCAATTCCAATTTGGAGTCCGAGATATTGGGACAAGAAAGTGTTAGTGGATGTCAGTAAATTACAACCTGACACTACTTTCATCTTCTTCTGTTGTGATAGAAATCTAACTGATTTGTATGCAATAGGTAGTAATAAAGTTAGGGAGAATTGTAGTGTATGTACTAATGGCAAAATCGATTGTTATGAGATACCTCTAAGTTACCTTAGAAGTATGGGAGATTTACCTGAGGAATACATAGCCATAAGAGATAGAGAATATAGTAAATATAAGAAATATAAAGGAGCTAGAAAGTAAATGGAATTTAGTGTAAAGACTAATTTTGTAGTAGGTATCAGAGAAAGTATCATTGCTGCAGGCAATGCAATGAGAGTAGAAATGGAAGATAAAAGTAGACCAATCTCAGAGCAAGATTTAAAGAGAGGTAAAGTTCTCGGTAAAAATGCTCCTGGAACTGGTCACGCTAATTTTCTTCACGGTATTGTAGTTAACTTTGAATTATTTGCTCCACTTTATATGTGGAAAGAAATCCAAAGATATCATTTCTTAGAGTTTGTATCAAGTCAATCAACAATGCATAGACTAACTAAGTTTGATATTAAAAGTCAATGTGTATCTGATACCGATGAAGTTATTCTAAGTAGATATCAAGAATTATTAGATAATTATAATAATTATATTGCACAAGAAAATTATGATAAGAGACAATCTAAGAAGATGTGGAGAACTCTAGTAGCCTCTCTTCCTAGTGGTTTCGTATTAGGTGCAACTATGACTACTAACTATGACCAATTAAGAACAATTTACAATCAACGTAAAGGTCATAAATTAAAAGAATGGCATAAGTTTAATGAATGGTGTGAATCTCTCCCTTACTTCAAACAATTTGCATTTGGAGAAGATTTAGACATTAACTTAGATGAAATCAATAGTCAATATATGTGGAGATAATAATATGAAGATAAGTGAACAAGAATTATATCAATATTTAAAAACAAAAAATAAGAAAGTTACTAAGGCAAGTGCCTCAGAGACATTCAAACAATTAAACAAGTTAGAGACTGCTTTAATCGGAGATTGGTTATTAAAGAATACCGAGAAGTTTTGGAAGATTCCTTACCCAAGCAAGTTAATTGATGATATGATTGTGGAGCATTTTAGTAGACTCTATTGGTTACAATCAACATTAGCAAAACCTATTGACATTACATCTAGTTTATGTTATAATGATTATGTTGATGCAGATATCTATAAGTTATTTAATGAGTTGGCTTTAAAGACTGACTTAGTAGATACTTTAAGTGTAGCTAGATTTAGTGCTAGATGTAAAGTAGCTTATAATGAGGCATTA
>Ga0247611_10005575_pt1 | contig 16569 bp, 14 predicted proteins | sample 177DNAGHGhighgp2_FD_192422 | JGI IMG/M metagenome (GOLD analysis project Ga0247611, IMG submission 192422) | Sheep rumen microbial communities from Palmerston North, Manawatu-Wanganui, New Zealand - 1770 DNA GHGhigh gp2 | ecosystem: Host-associated > Mammals > Digestive system > Stomach > Rumen... | reverse complement strand
AAAAACGACTCATACCAGCAACAAAACCCAAGAAAAACACACTCCCGACCCCGATTGTCAGAATAATGTTATATATTTGCCGAGGATTTAGGCTATTCATCCTGAAACAATCGAAATGGAACAACAGACAAACCCACTCACAGCGCAGCAAGCGACAACAGGCAACCAGGTCAACGTGGTCGTCCTTAACCAGACAGGCAGCAAGGCTCTCAATGAGCTCATCAACAGTGTATTACTGGGGTACAGTGACACCGTGTTCACCGTTGTCGGCAACATTGATCAGCCAGTTCAACAGGTCAACAGCGCGACCAGCATCGCCGAAGCCATTGCCCATTGTGAGAGCAGATGGATCATGTTCTGTGACGCTTCCACGCGCCTGGCGACCGACGCACTGCAACGCCTTGTCACCAAGGCTAACGAACAGAACGCCAATGCCGTCATCGCCGGACTTGACAAGCCCGATGAAGGTATCTTCACCCTCCAGGGCAAGCTGTTTGCTACCGAGGCTCTGAAGGGCGTTGACGTGAGCGAGGATGACGTGCATGCCGACGGCTACACCACCCTGCAACACATCATGATGAAGGCTCGCACCGTGGCCGGCCTGGGCGAGAGCATCGTGACCCAGATTGACCTGAGCCAGATGAAACGCCTGATCCAACCCGCACACCGCGAGTTGCTCTACCGCATGACGACGCTCTATGTCGAGATACAGCTGTGTGACCGCTGCAATCTGGACTGTGCCTACTGCTCTCACCTGTCGCCCGTCTCCAAGCCCGTGACGATCTCACTCGATACACTGGAGGCCGAGTGTCACCGCCTGGCACGCGTGGGCGTTGACGAGGTCAACCTCATGGGCGGCGAGCCCCTGCTGCATCCCCAGGTGTGCGAGGCCATCAAGCTGACACGCAGCATCCTGCCCGACATCAAGCTCATCGTCTCGACCAACGGCCTGCTGCTGCCGCGCATGGGCAAAGACTTCTGGCAATGCTGCCGCGAGAACAAGGTGGTGCTGCGCATCACGCCCTACCCCAAGAGCAAGAACGGCACATGGAACTACTTCAAGTACGTCTGGCTCATCCGCAAGAACCGCGTCAAGATGGAATCCACGGGATGGCGCTTCGGTTTCCGCCACCAGCTGCTGAGCGAGAAGGCCGAGTATGACGCCACGAGCAACTACCTGCGCTGCCAGCTGCATTGTACCCAAGTGCGCAACGCCACACTGTGGCCCTGCGCCTACGTCGCCTACGCCTTCAACCTCAACAACAAGTTCGGCACCAGCTTCAAAACATCCGCTGGCGACAGTCTCCCGCTTGAAGGAGCTACCGCCACCGACGTCCGCCTGTGGCTACTCAGGACCAAGCCCTTCTGTGCCCACTGCGGCATCAAGGACGCCAAGCACGTCACCTGGCGCCGTTCCAACTACGCCCGCACCGAGTGGTTGAAGGAGTAAGGCCTTCGAGAACAAGAATCAAGACTATCAAAGTCAACCACTAAGCCTTGATGACATCGACGAGTGAGATGCCAGAATGAGCCATCTTCTCCTCATTGGTCACATCAAAGTACAGCCGATGGTCATCAAAAGCGACATAGGTTGAATCCTCAAACCTGATCACCCCGACATTGCTGTCAAATGTCACCTGCTCCAATGCCTCATTGAGGGACTTGGGGACACGGTAGTACCCACCCTCACCTGACTGAAGATAAATGTGGTCTGCCGTGATGGCTGCCAACGTGAGGTTAAACTCATATTCATCCAGTCCACATTCATTGTCCCGACGGTAACGGTCATCCTTCAAGAGGGATTCAAAATAAGCCGCATTCTTGCTTCGTGTCAGCCTCTTCAGGCGAAACCATTTCTCGGAGACAGGCTTGAGCGAAAAGGACAAGTCATTATCACCAGTGGCACAGTCCAGATAGGCCACCATACGATTAGGCAACGGGGTGCCCGATACTAAATAACGGATGGCCCCGGGATGAACAACAATCATGACATCCCCATCCTCATCATGAATAAACCTGGCAAAATACTTGATGTAAGAGAGGCGATGCTCGGTACGCTTGAGCACATATCGGTAGAGGTTGAAACCATTACTGATCAGCTCAAAACGCCAGAACACAGTCGAGTCCTCATCCTCGGTCCAGATGCCTTCCACATCAGGATAGAATTGATTCTTCAGCAGGTCGATATTGGCTTCTCCCATGCTTGCAGCCGATAGCACCGAGCCATAGGCGCAGAGCACCAGGTCGGTAACATAGATCAGATGCAGTCGGTTGCGCTCACAAGTCCCAGCAGCCAGCTCGTGCTCAACCTGCAACAATGCTGGCAATTTATCCATAAAGATGAGCTTGGAGGTCAAGTCCCTGAGAAAAGCAAGCACACGGTCATAACACGCCGTGATATCTTTCACATCGCCCCCTCGTGAGCTCGTTCGCGGCAACACTTGCAGCAACATCAGCAATAGCAAGGGAACGTGCCGCGATTCTGCCCTGCCGGCAATGCAGCCAATGTCCCCGGTCTGGTGACCATCAGCAAAAAAGAAGTTGACCAGATGACGGCAAGTTTCTTCGTTGCGGAATCTCTGGGGAATGGCATTGTATAGGGTATCGGCCTCCTGATAGGTGTCAAGCAAGTGACGCAGATTCAATCCCGTGCGCTGTAACGCGATGGCAGCCAAGCCACTGAATATCGCATTTTTCATAAACAGGGACTTGCCGCCCATGCGTGCCAGGCCGTTTCCGCTGGCTACCGACGGGTAGTCCACCAGAGTGCCCAGTTCCTCGTTGGTATTGCACAGCAATCGGGTATTCTGAATGATGCTCAGGTAGTTCTGTACCTTTTTAAAAGCCTTCTGTTCGTCCATCGCGTTTCTCTAATATTGGTGCTGCAAATATAGTCATAAGTCTTTTAAACAAAAAGTTTAGAGGCCACAGATTCATCATTCACGGCGCACATTGCGGGATGGCAACTTGACGGGGCATTCAGTGAAATTCTACTAAATCGACACTTTTGGCGGTTTTTCATGATAAAAATTCAATGAAAAGCTTGGTTCGTTTCATCAATTATCACTATCTTTGCAATGTCCTTGAAAGGGAATCATGCCCCGACAAGGCCAAGTAATGGAAAAGGCGTTTACTAACGCTTTGAGTGACACCTGAACTCGCAATTCAATCCCCACGTCACGAGAAGCCGAGGTAGATGCCTGCGTATAGCGATTATCACCCCCAAGCGAGCCGTCCACAACAGGTTCACCAGGGAGGATATAGCACATAGATGCGTGGGCCTCTGCACTCTTCTCGTTCAGACGTGGGAAGCATGCGAGGCTTAGGTGTCAGGACGAGCAAGACGTGATGATCCCGCGCATTTTTTCATTAGTGAGCGACTAAATCATGAGCCAAACGACCTTGTGAACGACAAGACATGAAAACTTAAAAATGTAGAGACTCTATGGCAAAATTCCTGATAACCACCAAGCGGATGTGTAACAACAACGGCATCCGCATCGAGCCCGGCATGACAGTCGAGGTCATTACCCAATCCATGAGCAATCCCGTCCTGTCCAACGGCGGTCAACCCGTCGTCGATGCCTTCATGCGCATCTACGGCATCGACATCCGCCGCGCCGGCATCCTCAACATGAATTACCTAAATGTCGAACGAATCAACTAAAAACATTTTATTATATGGAAATTGATCGACTTATTGAAATTTCACAAGACCTTGGCTTGCTAAACGAGTCAGCGCAATTACGATTGATTAGAGAGCGCACATTAAATAATGATTGCGAATTAATTTTGCCTCTTGTAGGCGAATTTAGTGCCGGAAAGACCACTTTGATCAATGCTTTGCTTGACTCAGAAGAAAAGCTTGAAACAGCTACCGAGCCAACTACCGCCACACTGTTTGAAATCCATTTTGGAGCCGACCGTTGTCATGCCCAAATCATTCAAGACGATGGTGAGACTGTAGCTGTCGAGCATTTCACTGATATCAAGAACTGTGAAGTGAAGGATTCACTGGTGGTCAATGTGTTTGACACGTCCAGAAAAATCCCTTCAAGCATCATCCTTGTTGACACCCCAGGATTATCGTCACCTGTGGCACAACATCGGCAAGTTCTTGTGGATTTCCTGCCTAAAGCTGATGCAATCCTGCTCGTAATGGATATCAATGCCCAACTAACGCGCTCACTGACCGATTTCATCACAACAATGGAACTGGCCAAGCGTCCAGTGTTCCTGGTTATCACAAAATGCGATACCAAGGCAGAGCAAGATGTGCAGGCCACTGTGAACAATCTGTCAAAGGAATGCAAGTTGCCGTTGAAGCAAATTGTTTGCATCTCTTCAAAGGACGGGAACATGCAGCGATTGTATGACTTGCTCGCTTCTATTCAGCAAGAGAAAAGCAGCATTTTGTCCCAAGTGAACGGACAGCGCATCAAGAATATCACCAATGCGATGATTTCGCACATCGATGAGATGCTAGCTGCTTCAATTTCTGACAAAGAATTGAAGCAGGCCATTCAAGAGAAAGAAATAGAACTTCGCAGGATCAACAATAAAATTGACAGATTAGTCAATCAGTCCCAGATGGCGATAGAGGACGAGATGACGCGTATCAATCGCCAATTTGAAGATACTGCTTTCACTCGTCTTGACTCTATTGTGAGCGCCAAAAGCACGAACTATGACGCAGAGGCAGTCTCGGCTATCAACAACTTAGCCAGCATCAATCTGAATGAATTCAAGTCTAGCATCAACTCCATAATTATGGATCAGTGCATGCGCAAGAATGACACTGGCATTGACCTGCAGAGTATTCAAGGCGTTGACTTATCGCAACTCAATGTGGACGGACTATCCTACAACCTTGACTTGAACACCATCGGACATGAGTATGACAGTCACATTGCGTTGGGCGTGAAAGTTGTTGGCACTGTGGCCGCGGTTGCAGCCGTTGTGGCAACAGCGGGAGCCGCAGCACCAGCAGCTGCAGCGGCAGGAACAGCTGGAGCCGAAGCAGCAGTGAGCGCTGGAGAAATGGCTCTTGGTGCTGCAAGTGCAATTGACACAGTCACCGACATTGGCAGCATGGTCTCTAATGCTCGCCACACCAGCCGTGTTGAGAGCGCCATCCGATATGCCAGCGAGGCTGGAAAGCAGTATGACAATATCAACCAGATCAATCAAGCCGTTGGGCAGCAGACAGGACAAAACAAAGGTTTCATCGAGGGAATGGTCGGATTTGTCACCGATAAGACCTGGGGCAAGCCCCAACGCCGTAGGGCTATTCACAACTATCTTGACGAAACATTGATGCCGCAATTCAAAAACGCAATGAACATGAACTACAATCAGGTCATCAACATGATCAAAGAATTGCTCATGAATGCAGCCCAAGTGACCATTGCCGAAAAAAAATTAGCTTTGGAGGAGTTGGTCAAGCAGCATGAGACGCAAAAAGAAACCTTCGCTCAACGATTGAACACACTGCGTGATTACAAGAATGAACTATTAACACAATAAAATCAAGAATGGATATGGTAGAATTTATTATTGGAGCAGCCGTGGGTGCCGGTGCAATGATTGCAAAGGACGCCATGAGCAATAGCAGCGGCAATAATGTCAGCGGAAGCAAGCAAGCCAACAGGCAAGAGACCGAAGAACTGTATGCCGAGAATGAGAAACTGCGTAACCGCAACCGCGATGCCGAGCGCCGCATCGAGGATCTAACTCGTGAGTTGCAAAAGGCCAATGCAAGATTTAAAGAAAAAGACGACAATACTGATGATCTTGAAGATGATCTTGCCGATGCCAAGTCCAAAATCAAGAAACTCACTCAGCAGAACGATGAGTTGATGCGCAAAGTGCAGGAGTACAAGCTTGCATGTGAGGGTTACGAACAAGAGATTAACCAATTAAAAAATAGATAACCATTATGGATGCCTTAACAATTGTGCTTATCATTGCAGCAGCAGTGGTCGGCGCTTTGGTCACATTTTTTGTGGTCAAAGGGAAAAAGACCGATTCTGGTGAATTGGAGCAATCAAATGCTCAGAAAGCCCTATTAGCTGAAGAACAGGAGAGGAGTTCACAAATGGCCAAACAGAAAGAAAAAGCCGAGAAACTTCTAAGCGACGCTAGGCAAGAAATCGCCTCGCTCGAAGAGAAGATGAAGGCCATGGTATCAGATGGAAAGGTTGACCCAAGCTTGGCACAGAAATTTGCTGACACCGATAAACTCAAGAAAAAAATCAAAGAGCTGGAGGGTGAACTAGAGGATGCCGAGGACGATCTGGCCGATACCGAAAAGAAACTCAAGAACAAAACGGCAGAACTCAGTGAATTGCAATCCAAGAACGAGAAACTCGTGAGTGCCTATGAAAAAAGTGTGAGGGAAATAGGCGAAATACGACAGGAACTCAACCAAAAGCAGGAAGAGCTTGGCTTGAAGATGCAGTCACTCGAATTCGTTCAGAACATTCTCACTGCCCAAGTTACAGAAACCAAAGATATTGCTGAGCTGAATAGAAGTATTGATGTCTTTGAAGCATACGTGAAAGGCCAATATACTGATTTAATGTCTTTTCTCTTTAAAGCGGAGAGTATTGGTTTGCTTTGGGGGCCAGAAGGAAATCAAAAAGGAGGTCAGGAAGGATTGAATGCAAAACGAGAATTCATTCATTCAGCATTCGATCAATGGTCGGCCACAAAGCGAAAAAGTTGGCTTGACGGCAAAACATCCATTGCATTTATTGGCGAATTCTCAGCTGGTAAAACGTCGATTGTCAACCGTATTCTGTCTCAAGACAAACCCGATGTACCCTTGCTTCCAGTAAGCACCAAAGCAACGACCGCAATCCCGACCTACATCGCGGGCGGTGCAAAGGCATCCTACACCTTTATTGCCGATAATAAGAGAAAAACAATTACCGAGAGCACATTCAAGAGCGTTTCCAAAGAGATACTTGATCAAGTGAAAGGCGTTTCATCGCTCATCAAATATTTTGTGATGACCTATCAGAATGCCAACTTAAACGGATTGAGCATTCTTGACACCCCAGGATTTAACTCTAATGATGCAGAAGATGCCGACCGCACGATTGAGGTCATCAACGAGTGCGACGCTCTATTTTGGGTGTTCGATGTCAATGCGGGTACAATCAATAAGACTTCAATCAATCAGATTAAAAGCAAGTTGGAGAAACCGCTTTATGTCGTTATCAACAAGGTGGATACCAAATCAAAATCGGATGTTGACAAGGTCGAGCAATTGATCAAGAGCACCCTTCAACGTGAGGGAATCAATGTTGAGGGATATATTCGGTTTTCCAAATCCGCACCACTTGCAGACATCATGACCCCAATCAAGAGTGTTACAAGAGATGCTACCCGTGATTCTTTTGTACAAGACTTTGGAAACGACATCAAGCAAATAGTTGACCTCCTAGAGAATATGTATAAGGAACAAAATAAGAATGTTTCTGATTGGGATCAGCATTGTGATCAGTTGACTGAACAGATCATCAGCTGCCTTAACATTATGGGGCAAGAATGTGTTGAAGCATCAAATATTCCGCACTGGGAAACGCATTTCTTCAGTAGCGATCGCTATGAAATGTCTGAATGGGAAGGAGATAGATTGAAGGGACTGCTTGACTCGATATCCACTACAAGAATAAATGAACTTGGTGGATTGTTTGATCAGCGCATTGAGGCTGCTCATAACAGCCAACTAGCATATTCTATCTTAGGCGACTACAAGGCGGCACTCGATAAAGCGAATGAGTGCTATAACGAATACAAAAAAGTGACTAAACAATTTAGATAATATGTTCCTATGGCACAAAATATTTTTGAAGAGCTGCATGACAAAAAGCAGCGCATCAGCGCGCTAATTGTTAAGGCCGAAGAACTTGGCTGGATAAAGGACGAAGAGAAACAAGAATTCCTGTCAAAACTGGAAAATGATGTCCTGACCATTGGCGTCATTGGCCAGATGAAGGCGGGCAAGTCAACGTTCTTGAACGCATTCGTGTTTGAGGATGACGTGCTACCGGCAGCGACAACTCCCATGACCGCCGCATTGTCGGTCATCACCTACGGCCCTGAGAAAAAGCTGGAAGCTGAATTCTATAGTCCTGACGAGTGGCAGGAACAGTTGAGCACAGCTCAGATGCCAATTGAGGAATCGACAGATGAACTGCTTAAGTCCAAAATCAAAGCAGCAAAAGAGTTGGTCGAGAAATCCAATAAGCTTGGAAGTTCACTGAATTCCCTGCTTGGTAAGACACAGGCCGATTCCTTTGAAAATCTTGAGCAATATGTTGGTGCCGACGGTAAATACGTATCCATCACCAAGTCCGTCACCATTCACTACCCCAAGGAATACCTCAAGGGCGTAAATATCGTTGACACGCCGGGATTTAACGACCCCATTGTTTCCCGAGAGGAGCGAACTAAGGAATTCTTGAAGAAAGCCGATGTCGTCCTGTTGATGCTATATGCAGGGCGCCCCTTCGATGCTACCGACCGTGGCATTCTCTTCAAGAACGTGGGTGATTGCGGTATCGGCAAGGTGCTCATCGGCATCAACAAGTATGACATCCCTTATGAGAACGGCGACACCGAGGAGGAAATCTGCAATTACGTTAGGGGTGAAATCGCTAAGGCAAGCCGTGAAATGGGTGATGAACAGTTGAACGAAATCCTCAAGGAAACAGAACCCATCCCCTTGTCAGCCGAGATGGCCCTACTGTCGTCCTTGCCCATGAGTAAAGTCAACTCCAGCGACAGTTTTTCCCATGCATGGAAAAGAGCCTGTGACACATTTGAAATCTCTTCACAGCCCGAGATGAGGGCCAAGAGTCACATCGAGAATCTGATTGATGCCGTGCGACAAGTCATCGAGCGCGAAAAAGAGGCAATCCTCTTCAAGAAACCGCTGAATGCTATCCTCGCACGCGGCAACAGCATGACCGCCAAGGTCAATGATGAAATCACCACCACCAAGGCCGAAATCGTGATGCTTGAACGACCCGATGACGAGTTGGAAGAAATGGAAAGCAGTCTGGCTAGAGTGACCCGACGTATCAATAAGAAGATTGATAGCCTGGGCGATGACTTGAATTTCACTTTCGAAGACATCATTCGCCGTGGCAGCCAGCAACTTGAGGATGCTGTTGACAGCAGTTGTCGCAAGATGAATGGCCTTGTTGACAGCTGGGGGCGCTTCAGCAGTGCCAAAAAACTTCAAGGCGACATTGAAAGGGAGATAGATTCATTGGCATCCAGAACTCTGAAAAGGGTGTGTGACAACATCAACCGTGATGCCAAGCACAAGATCAAAAGCACGCTTGACGAGTTCTTCTCCAGTGCTGAGGAAATTTTGATGAAATTACCATCAGACTTTGATTTTGACCGGCGGGATTTCGTAAAAAGTGTAAGTCAGCAGTTTAATTTTTCCAATGACGCCTCGCTATTCGAAATTTCTGGCGATGATAGTACCGACGAATATGGATGGGGAGATGGACTATTCGATTTCTTTAATGGTGCTTCCTTTGGTGCTTTAGGGGTCATTACTAATGTTCTATCGCATGGTGATGTAGCTAACGATGCCAAGAATTGGATTTCAAGAATCAAAAATACCTTTGATGCTGAACCTTACCTAGAGGGAATATCATCGGGTAAAGACAAAATCATCGATGAAGTCAAGACGCGTTTCATTGATGAATTGTTGACCCCCTTCCAGTCAAAACTTGAGGAAATCAAGCAGCAAGGCCTCGACAAGCAGAAACGACTTGACGAAGCCCGCAAGAAGCTTGAGACACTCATTCAAAGGCAGAAAGAAATTAAGACTCAAGTCGAGACCATCCAATCGATGAAATAAGTGCCTTATGCAGCGGGAGAAGGTTGACTTTGGGTTGAATGCGCGGCGGGTATATGCGGCGGTGAAGCGGGTGTTCTATGGGCGGACGCGGTTCTCGGCGGTGGAGTGTGATGATGAGCACTTCATCGTCGAGGGGCGGCGTGGCTGGCTGATATCGCCTTTGAGTGAACGGGTGAAGATGCGGGTGGTAGCTACTGGCACGCAGTCGTGCCAGGTCATTATCGAGAGTTCGTCGCGGTCGGTGCTCAACCTGTTCAACTTGGGAGCCAACTCCCGCAATGTGACCCAGTTGGGCGAGTTCATCCGCAACGAGGTCTATCGCGTCAGCAATACAGATGAAGAAATCCATCTCAAGCCTAACGACATCCGCCTGCGCGACAACGACATCAAGTTCAAGCCTCGCCCCTGAGGATTTCACCAATTAACAGAAAATTGCACTCAATGAGTGCAATTTTCTGTTATTTATTGCACCGTTTGAGTGCAATTTTGTATCTTTGCGACGTGAAACAATCAATCTCACAAAAATATGGACACGACTTTAATTTCTTATATGGAGAGCCAGCTGAAGGCGACAGACATGCGTTTCCATCGTTACATGTATGATAAATTGCCATGGCAGGACCGTATGTTTGGCCTTGTTGGGCCAAGGGGCGTAGGCAAATCAACGCTCATGCTGCAATATGTCAAGACTCATCGCGAGGAGGAGAATACACTCTATGTATCGGCCGACAACATCTATTTTACTAACCACACGCTGATTGAACTTGCCGACACATTTGCCATGGAGGACGGCAAACGCCTAATCATCGATGAGATCCACAAGTACAGCAACTGGTCACGTGAACTCAAACAAATCTATGACACTCATCCCGACCTGAAGGTGACTTTCACTGGTTCATCGGTACTCGACATCTATCGCGGCACAGCCGACTTGAGCCGAAGGGCACCCATCTTCACGATGCAGGGGCTCTCGTTTCGGGAGTACTTACACCTGTACCACGACATCGTGCTGCCTGTCTATTCGCTCGATGACATACTGGCTCTGAAAGTGAACATTCCTGGAGTGAGCCACCCGCTGCCATTATTCCATGACTATCTGCAACGCGGCTATTACCCATTTGCCGACAATGTCAACTTCATGATCGAAATCCGACAGGTCATCAACCAGACGATGGAGGTTGATATTCCACAATATGCCAACATGAACGCTTCCACGGGTCGCAAGTTGAAACAACTGCTTGCTATTATCTCCAAGAGCGTACCCTTCAAGCCCGTGATGCAGAATCTTGCCGTCACACTGGGCGTGAGTCGCAATAACATTGCCGACTACCTGATGTACATTGAGCAGGCGGGCATGATCAGCCAAGTGCGTGATGCCACAGGAGGCATCCGCGGATTGGGAAAAGTTGAAAAGGTTTTTCTTGACAACCCCGTACTCATCTATGCCCTTGCCGACAATCAAGCCGATGTGGGCAACGTGAGAGAAACTTTCTTCTACAACCAGATGCGCGTCGTCAACGAGGTCATCGTCTCACGCATTGCCGACTTTGACATCAACGGCAAGACCTTCGAGGTCGGTGGGGCAGGAAAAGGACAGCGGCAGATCAAGCAAGCTACAGACGGCTACATCGTCAAGGATGACATAGAGTACGGTAGCGGTAACATCATCCCTCTGTGGCACTTCGGCATGAATTACTGATGTTCAACATCATGATTTTATCAGATAGAGTGATTTCTGGGCGATTGATGGCATAATAATAGTGCGTATCATTTTTTTTCAGTATCTTTGTCCCCAAAATCATCAACATTAATTGGAAATCATGGCATTGAAGAAGATTACGATAGCGATTGACGGACACTCGTCGACCGGTAAAAGCACGATGGCCAAGGCGCTGGCAAGGCGCATCGGCTATGCCTACGTGGACACGGGGGCGATGTATAGGGCAGTGACGCTGTTCTCCCTGCGCAACCATCTCATCAAGCGCGGCAAGGTGGACGAGGCGGCGCTCAAGGAATGCTTGAAGCGCGGCGACATCGCGATCACCTTCCGCCCCACCCGTGAGGGCAAGAGCGTGACGGTGCTCAACGGCAAGAATGTGGAGCGATACATTCGCTCGATGCGCGTGAGCAACGTGGTGAGCATCATCGCTGCCATCGGCTTTGTCCGCAAGGCAATGGTCAAGCAGCAGCAGGCCATGGGCAAGGACAAGGGCGTGGTGATGGACGGCCGCGACATCGGCACGGTGGTGTTCCCCGATGCCGAGATGAAGGTGTTTGCCACGGCAAGTGCCGAGGTGCGGGCCAAGCGACGCTATGACGAGCTGCGGACCAAGGGCGACACCACAACGACGCTGGAGGAGGTGCTGGAGAACGTCACCGAGCGTGACCGCATCGACAGCACACGCAAGGAGAGCCCCCTGCGCCAGGCCGAAGATGCCGTGGTGCTCGACAACTCACACATGACACTCGAGGAGCAGAACGAGTGGCTCTACCAGCTCTACCTTTCGAGAGTTAGGAGTTAGGAGTTAGAAGTTAGAAGTTAGGAGTGGCATCCGCATTCTGACGGCTACAGGCTAAAAGCAAAAAAATGGCGATTATTGAGATTGATAAGGGATCGGGGTTCTGCTTCGGGGTGACGACGGCCATCAGCAAGGCTGAGGAGGAACTCGGGCAGAGTGGACACCTGTATTGCCTGGGCGATATCGTGCACAACACTGCCGAGGTGGACCGCCTTGCCAGCCGGGGGCTGGAAACGATCACCCACGAGCAGCTGGAGCAGCTGCATGACGTGAAGGTGCTGCTGCGTGCCCATGGTGAACCGCCCGAGACCTACGAGATCGCCCGCCGCAACCGCATCGACATCATCGATGCCACCTGCCCGGTGGTGCTGAAGCTGCAACAACGCATCAACGCCACCTACCATGCCGCCGAAGAAGGGCAACCCTCGCCCCAGATCGTCATCTACGGCAAGCGCGGCCATGCCGAGGTGCTTGGCCTCGTGGGTCAGACCCAGGGGCGCGCCACCGTCATCGAGAACATCGATGAGATTGACAAGATCGACTACAGCCGCGACATCTACCTCTACTCCCAGACGACCAAGAGCGTACAGGAATTCCAACACATCGTCGAGGCGATCAAGCAGCGCGTACAGGAGGGCGTGACCTTCCGCAGCTTTGATACCATCTGTCGGTCGGTCGCCAACCGCATCCCCCAGATCCGCGAGTTTGCCCGCCAGCACGAACTAATCCTGTTCGTCAGCGGTGCCAAGAGTAGCAACGGGCGCATCCTGTTCGCCGAGTGCCTTGACGCCAACGCCGACTCCCACCTCATCAGCAGCGAACAAGACATTGATCCCGCATGGCTGCAGGGCAAGGAGCGCATCGGCATCTGTGGCGCGACAAGCACGCCTCGCTGGCTCATGCAGCGCGTGAGCGACAGGGTGAGCGAGGAGTTAGACGTGAGGAGTTAAGAGTTTTTAGAAGATATTTAACCAACAGATATGACCAAAAGAAACCTCATCATCACCATCATCCTGCTGTCTTTCATCGATCTGGTAGCGGCTGGATGGTATATGTCGCGCCGCATTGAGGCCAGCGGCAATAGTCAAAACCTGTTCAGCCAGCGCGACTCGACCGAAGTCGTCGTCGAGGCCGACACCGTTGTCACGACGTTCCAGGACGACCTGTTTGACGAACCACAGCACAACACTTACTATTTCATCGCCAACACGCCCAGCATCAGCGGCGACAACAGTTCACGCTACACCAGCATCAAGCATGTGAAGGTGCGCTGGCCCCGCAAGGTGAACGGCGACAGTGAGTTTGAACAGCTCAACAAGGAACTGATCAGCAAGGCCTTCGGCAACGCCCAGTCGCGGATGAAGGATGCCCGCTACCTGTACTTGAACAAGCCGACGTTCAACAAGCCCATCGGCGACGAATACAAGAGCCTGTCGAGTGCTCCCACCATCGTTCCCGTGTATGGCAACGTGAGCCAGGTGCTCGTCTATCCCTACATGACCTCACAGCGACTGCTGGTGATGGAGATTGACAAGGTGGAGTATAACGGCCGTTCGACCAACGAGAACGATTACTTTGTCCACTATGACCGCCAGCGCCAGCGCGTGCTATCGCGCATCGACATCCTCATTGCCGACGTTGACAAGGAGAACAAGCTGCTCAAGACCATCAACAAGAAGATCGACGACATCAACAAGGGTCGCGGCGACAGTAACCAGTTGCAGCACGCCCTGAACGTGCCCGCCGAGGTGTGCTGCAGCAAGAAGGGCATCCTGTTCCAGTACAAGCAAGGCAGCATCAGCAACAATGCCGTCGAGGTGATGATCGACTATGACAAGCTGGAGGACTTCATGACCGAGGACTTCAAGCAGCTGCTCGCCAACAACGACGATTACAAGTTGTTTGACGAGAAGCTCAAGCCCGAGCCCATCAACCCGACACAGAAATCAGCAAAGGCCGACGCCACGCCCGCCAAACCGAAAAACGCCTTCAACAGCGATAACCAGAAGAAGGAGTACAAGCAGAAGAAAAGATACTACTACGGCAACAAGTACTACAAGAAGAAAAGATACTCTAAGCCAGCACGAACCAAGCGGAGGCACTATAACGGGGCAAAGCATAGATCTGGACGTTACGGCCACGCTGGTCGACGGAGTTGGAGCCATCGCCGACGCTGAGTCCCCTGTCCTCTAAGGCCTGGCGCATAGTGGACAGTGCAATCTCCTCGGTGTTGTTGTCCTTGCTCAAGTGGCACAGGAAGACATATCGCATCGCGTCATGGTAATTATCGGCGACAAACTGTGCCGCCACCCGATTGTCCAAGTGGCCCTTATCGCCCTTGACCCTATCCTTGAGCATGGCGGGATACTTGCCCTTCTCCAGCATTTCCAGATCATAGTTGCACTCGAGCATCAAGTAGTTGGCGCCACGCATGTAGTGGGCGGCACGCTCGGTGATGATGCCCATATCGGTAGCGACCACAAAGCGTTCCCCCTCATACTCGATGCTGAAGCCCACGCTCTTCACGTCGTGGCTCGTCTCAAAGGCGGTGATCTCCATGTCCATCACGCGGAAAGGAATTTCCTTGAAAACGGGAACATGATGGTCACGGATGCGGCTGGAGATGCGGCACCGCTGCAGCAACTGGCCCATCACGCCCATCGTGCAATAGACGCTGCAATGACAACGGCTCACGGCGGCATACAGGCAGCGCATGTGGTCTTGATGGGCATGGGTGAGCAGCACACCCTTGACCATATCACGGCTGATGCCGTTGCGTTCAAGCTCGGCAAAGGCCTGGTCGAGCGTCAAGACATCCTCACGCTCGGGATTTTTCTTCTTGCGGTGATACTTGACCGGTTCCCTGATGCCTGCATCGATGAGGATGCCGCCACGCGGGGTACCCAGATAGGCACAGTTGCCACTGCTGCCGCTACCGAAGCTCATGAAGCACAGCCCCTTCCCCACCCCATGATACTGGGGTTCGTCCTGCAGCGTCTGGTTCACCACCTCGCCTTTAGGCGTGTCGTCACCGTCCACGTCAAAGGCGATCTTGAGCGGCTTGCCATCGTTAGTATATCCTTTATATTTATGTCCTGCCATAATGCCGGATGATTTTCTTTTATTGGTACAACAGGAAGATGGTAGGCACCTTGTGGTAGTCATAATGGGCCTGGCGCCAATCAGCAATCGACCGCGTGACGATGCTCTGGCGCTCACCTGTGATGTCGGTTGCCACACACAGCCTCATCGCGGCGGGCAAATGCTTGACAAGATCGGCGATGAGCTGATTGTTGCGATAGGGCGCCTCGATGAAAATCTGTGTCTGATGCTCACGCTCGATGCGCCGCGCCATCTCCTTGAGACGTGCCTGCCGCGCCTGGGCATCAACCGGCAAGTAGCCTTCAAAGGCAAACCGCTGCCCATTGAAGCCCGATGCCATCAAGCTCATCAAGATGCTCGACGGTCCCACCAGGGGGAACACCTTGTAACCCTTGCGCTGAGCAATGGCCACCACGTCGGCACCCGGATCGGCGACAGCGGGACAACCGGCATCGCTGATGACGCCCACCGGCTCGCCAGCAGCAATAGGCGCCAGCATGGCTTCGAGAGAGGCAGTGTCCTTGAGGTCGGTGTGCTCATTCAGTTCATAGAAGGTGAGGCTGTCAATGTCGATGTCGCGATCACACTTCTTGAGAAAGCGCCTTGCCGAGCGCAGGCTCTCGACGACAAAGTGGCGGATCTCGCGCACAACCTCCACATTGTGTGCGGGCAACACCTTGTCCAGCGAGCCATCGCTCAACAGACTGGGTATCAGATACAAACCAGCTTCTAACATCTCCTGTTGGCTTTATTCACTAAAATTTAAGTTGCAAATATAATCATTTTCTCACAGACCTAAATCCATAAATCTCAACAAATCTCAGATAAAAATATGAACACCCGCCAGAGTCGATTTCAATCGGTCAATCCACCACTTGCAGATTATTAGCAAAGACGGTTCGTCAGGCGAAAAATCGTCACTTTTTCGCCCGAAAGTGTCAAAAATTCTAAATAGGGCTCAACAAATTGAAAAATTGTTAGGATTTTATGATGTTGGGGTGATAAAATTGCAGTACTTTTGTGGCGGTAAAAAAAGATTGTTTAACTGTTACAAACCAA
>Ga0247611_10005573_pt1 | contig 16576 bp, 23 predicted proteins | sample 177DNAGHGhighgp2_FD_192422 | JGI IMG/M metagenome (GOLD analysis project Ga0247611, IMG submission 192422) | Sheep rumen microbial communities from Palmerston North, Manawatu-Wanganui, New Zealand - 1770 DNA GHGhigh gp2 | ecosystem: Host-associated > Mammals > Digestive system > Stomach > Rumen... | reverse complement strand
AGAAAAAGATAAAAGATGCGGGAAGGGGGTAAGTATTATGCGGCATTGTGGCAACCCCCTCCCGCTTCTTTTTTACTTTCCTTTTGTTATAAGGGATTAATTGGCCCCAAAGGGGACAAATTAAGCCCGTTTATATATATATAGAAGATTAACTGGCCGCGAAGCGGACAAGTTAAGCTTCGTTTTTTTTTTTTTTTTTTTTTTTTTTTTTTTTTTTTTTTTTTTTTTTTTTTTTTTTTTTTTTTTTTTTTTTTTTTTTTTTTTTTTTTTAATAAATATATATATAATAAATATATATAATAAATATATATATAATAAATATATAATAAAAAAATGCGCCCCCTCCCAAACTTCCCTTATATATATAATTTTTGGCGAAAATCCATTTTTGGAACGTGCCCAAAATTTTTCAAAGTTTTTTTCCACCATTGCCTAATTTTTTTAAGCAGTTTTATCCACTTGCCTAATTTTTGAAAGTGTCATGCAGCATTAAACCTAGCTTTCCGCGGCAACCCCCTTCCCGCTTATTTATTCCTTTTCTTTTGTTGAGAGAAGCTCTAAAAATGTAATGCAATACTATTCATGTAATAAGCTGTGAACAAGAGAAAGATAGTTATACGAATATTTTATCATTTCAAGAAAAAAATGGCAAATTTAATTAAATTTTAAAATGCGGGAATGCTCACTTCAATGCTGCATGTAACCTTGCTCCAATACTGCATGTAAGCAGCGGCTGCCGCATTCTTTTTGCTTTTCTTCTGTTGAGAAACTCTGAAAATATAATGCAATACTAATTGTGTAGCTAACTCTTTCACTATTGTTTTTATTCATATGATAAAATGTTCGTCAAAAATAAAAAATGGTAAATTTTCCTTAAAAATGAATAAAAACCTTCCCGCCTTTCTTTTCTATTGTTCAGAAAATTGTTCAAAAAATTTTTAATACCGCTGGGCAACAGTGCATAATTTGTTGACTCCAAAAATCATATATATATGAAGGGATGAAAGGAGGATAAATAAACATGGACAAAACAGGAGATATTATGAATAAATTAGAGGAAACAAATTTATTAATTAATACTTTAGATGTATTTAACGATTCAGGATTTGCCAGCGGAGAGGCTGTAAAAGAAACCGCTAAAACAATAGCGCTTCTTGACATCGCTAAGTCATTAGCTATAATTGCTGATAACACAACTATTATAGTTGAGCATTTTAAGGAGGAAAAAGCAAATGGCTAAAAATTGGGCAGCAGTTAGCCAAAAAAGAAACGAAATAATGGAAGCAATCCCTTCATCTATAAGAAATAAGTTTTTTGGTAAGGCTGGCGTTTATGGAATTTATATTGAAGGGCAATTGGTTTATATAGGAGAAACTTTAAATCTTTTAAGAAGATGGGTTGATCATAAATTCAACACCTTATATAACTTTAAACAAAAGGAATACCAAGAGGAAAAGTATAGAGTATTGCGGGAAGCGTATGCGGCGGGCCTTGTTATAACGTGCGATGTACTAGAGTTCTGCGAGCCCAATAAGAAGATTCTTAGAGCAAGGGAAGCCGCATATATTAAGAAGTATAATCCAATACTTAATATAGTTAATACTGGTAAGCACTCTGATGTGTATGCGAAAGGACATTCCTTTATTACTAAACTTTTAGAAAATTCAGAAAAGGAGAATAAAATATGATAGAAAACAGAGATTTTATAACAAAAGAGGAAAGAGAGAAAATCATACAGATTTCTAAAAAAGAACATTTGTCATTGGCGGGAATCGGTAGACAATGCGAGATTAAAGATAGAGCATTCTGGAAAAGAATTATGGATGCTAATAAACCTATACCAGAACATTCCCGCATTGCATTAAATAAATTTTTAGGAGAAAGAGAACAGAAGGAAAACAAAGAAAATATTCAATAAGAAATTTGCGGGAAGCGGTATGTAACTCATTAATCTGGGTTGGGTGTGTCAAAGCTATGTACATAGATGCATTGAAGCACTCATTCCCGCATTTATTGCTTTGCTTTTGTTAAAAAAGAGAGTGTGTCTTACCAAAAACATCTTCCTGTAGTTTTGCTCCTGTTAGCTGTTTTGCTTTTGTTTTTAATTCGGCAAACATTTTACTGTGAAAAATAAAAAAATGGCAAATTTATTTAAAAACAATAGGAAGTAATAAATGCGGGAAGCGCAAACCGGCACCCAAAAAAATTTTTAATACCATTGGACAACACCGGTAAAAGCAATTCCCGCATTTTTCTTATATAGATGTAGGGGTGAGAAACAAGCGCCCAAATAACAAAAGGAAAAAGGAGTAAAACATTATGAAGATTAACAAGAGAGATAACAGAGCGGAAGTTCGCAATAAGGAAGCAGAGTTCTATGATGAAATGAGTAGAAAGCTAGATGAGATTCTCGATTCTTGGCAGCGAATAGAAGACACCGCAGATAATATAGAGACAAGACTAGGTATCTTAGTAGAGAGCAAAAAACATAAGCAGGAGGTAAAGTAATATGGTAAGCAATATAGAAGAAGAAAAGCTCAATGCCATTTTTGAACCTCACAATCCTGGGGAATGGGAACTCAAAGCCACTCTCCGCAACCACAACTATTCAGTAAAGGATGTTTCAGATAATCCTGACTATTGGTACAAAGATATTGATTTAATAGCTACTAATAACGAAACTGGAAATGTTTCAAAAATCGAGGTGAAGTGGGACAGTAGGATTGCTGCAACAGGTAACCTCTTTATTGAGTTCGCTAATCCCCGCTCTAAAGGCGGGAAGGGTTGGTTTGAGTTCTGTGAAGCTGACTTACTTGCGTATGGGGATTCCCGCAAGAAACTTTTCTATATGATAAAGGTACCTGAGTTAAAGGAATTCATAGCGAGAAACAAGAATGTACTACGAGTAGCTAGAACATTTGATGGTAGTCAGGGATTCCTCGTTCCTAAGGAATATATCACAAACCTTATCATCGATACTATTAAAGCAGAAAAACCAAATTTTTAAGCGGAAGTGGATAAACCACTTCCCGCATTTTTAAAATATATATACATGAGAATAAAAATAAAAAAGGAGGAAGATACTATGGGTAAGCCATCATCAGAACTAACTGAAGCGCGTATTCAGCGTGCCTTAGAGATGGTAAGAGAAAATCCTGGGATTAGTCTTACTCAAGTTGCTAATGCTATTGGAATAGCTTCAAGGACAATAGAATCCTGGAAATACCGCAACACACATAATTGGAATGAACGTTATGCGGAAACTCTTCATGAAGCATTTTCTGCTCTTGAGGGGCCAGCAATCGAGGCTATGTCTCGCCTAATCGAGAAGGATAACTTCCAAGCTGCAAAATATATACTAGATAACCGCAACTATGGAGCTGCACAGAAGATACAAGCAGATGTGAATACCGATATAACAATAGATGTAACAATAGAGGAGTAAAAAATGGGTAAAGTAAATTTAAAATTAAGTAAAAGTTTATTCACTCCTAAATACTTTCCTCTATTGTTGGATTATTCTCACCGCTGGGAAGTTTATATGGGGAGTGCGGGAAGTGCTAAATCTTACTTCATCACGCAAAAAATAATAGTAAGGTGCTGCCGCGAACCCATAAAAGTCTTGGTTTGTAGAAGAACAGGAGCTACAATCCGCAATACTTGTTTTTCATTATTTAAAGATATTATTAGTAAATGGAAATTAACACCTTACGTAAAGATAAGAGAAACTGATTTTAACATTAAATTTGCGAATGGTAGCGAGATTATCTTCACTGGACTCGATGAAGAAACAAAGTTACTTTCATTAAACAATATTGGAGTTATCTTTGTGGAAGAGGCCTTTGAAGTACCTCAGGCTATTGTTGAACAGTTAAATTTAAGATTAAGAGGTGCAACACAAAATCAGCAAATTATAATGGCTTTTAACCCGATTAATAAAAACCATTGGCTTTATCACTTTTGTGAAGAACAACCGCCAGAGTCCTTTATCTATATACACTCTACATATAAGGATAATCCATTTTTAAGTGCGGAATATATTAAATCCTTAGAAGACTTATATAAGCGCAATCCCGCAAAAGCACGTATTTTCTGCGATGGTGAATGGGGAGTTAACCCAGAAGGATTAGTACTTACTAAATGGCGAACAGAAGAATTCGATGCCCTAGAGCTTGCGAGCAAAGGACTTGAACATAGGGCGGGAATGGATTTAGGTTGGGTAGACAAAACCGCAATTATAGACACCCTTTATGATAGGGAAAACAAAAAGATATACGTATTCAATGAGTTCTACAAGTCTGGATGTCAGCTTTCGGAATTGGCAACTGCATTAAAAGAAATGCAACTAAACAAGAGCAGAGTCTATGTGGATGCAGCGGAACCCCGCTCCATTCAGTTTTTTAGAAATGAAGGCATTAACACAGTACCTTGTAAAAAAGGTAAAGATAGTGTTAAGGCGGGAATTATGTTTCTACAAGATAACGAGATTATAGTGCATCCCGCATGTAAGAATTTTATTAATGAGCTAGAGAATTTTAGCTATATACAGAGTAAGCAAACCGGGGAGTGGACAGAGGACACCACACACGAGTTCTCGCACGCAATAGACGCTTGCCGCTATGCCTACTCAGATATTTACACACAAACAACAATTCAAGTATTTGATAAATCTATTTTAGGTTTATAGGAAAGGAGATTTTTATGATAGGAAGTTTAATTGCAATACTAATTATTATTTTAGGAATTGCCGCAATTATAGGTTTAGAAGGATTGATATTTTGGGGAATTGGTACTTTTATATGCTGGGCTTTTGCTATTCCTTTTGTTTTTACATTCTGGCATGGATGCGCGATTGTATTAGTACTTGCAATTTTAAAAGGTATATTCCAAAGAAATAATAATTCAATAAAGGAGGAATAAAAATTGTTTCATATAAGTAAAGACACTGAACTTACTGTTTCTCTATTGGAGAAAATGATTAATAGGTTTAATTTAAACAGAAAGCCATACTTAGAAAAAATGAAAAAATATTATGATGGCGGGCAGGCTATTCTACAGAAGAGCTACATCAATGAAGACAAAGCCCATTCCCGCGTTGTAACAAATTATTGTAAAAACATTACTGATAGCTACTGTGGATATATGGCGGCACCGGGTTGTATCTCCTACAGTAGTGAAGAGGATATTACAGATATTATGGAAATCCTTAAGTATAATGATTATCAGGATGAGGATTCAGATTTCTTACTTGACGCTCTTATCTATGGAACTGCCGCAGAATTAATGTACACCGATGAGAGTGCAAAGGTGCGCTTCCGCCTCATTAACCCTACCTCTTGTTTTGGTATTTATGATGATAGTTTGAGTAATGATTTACTTTATTTTGTTAGATGGTACAAGGCTAGCGAGTGGGATGACAGTGATTTATATAATGTAGATGTATATGATAATGCTTATATTAAGCACTATACTATGAATGGTGTAAATGCGGGATTCCTTACTCTTGTTAGCGAGGAACCTCATTACTTTGGACAATGCCCAGCTAATATTTTTAATTTACAGGATGAAAAAAGCGTATTCGATTGTATTTTAAGTTTACAGGATGCTTCAAATGAGATTATGTCTGCGGAAATCGATGATTTCTCTGCTTTCTGTGATGCTTATCTTGTTTTAACAAATGTAAATGTTCAATCAGCACAAGATGCAGAGAAAATTAAAGCGGGTTCTATGTTAATGCTACCAGAAGGAGCAACCGCATCTTTCCTAACTAAAAATGCAAGTGACACTCAAGTAGAGAATATCTTACAGAGAATTCACAATAGCATTTACCGCATTGCCGCTTGTCCAGATTTCAGTTCTGAATCTTTTGTTGGCGGAGTTAGTTCAGGAGTAGCTATTAAGTACCGCTTAACTGGAATGGAAACAAGAGCTGCTGCCATTGCCGCAGATATGAAGAAAGCATTGCAAAGAAGAATTGAGATTATTTGCGGAATTGCATCACTTAAGCTTGGTGAAGAAGTCTTCCGCGACATTCAAATCAGCTTTAAACGTAATGTACCAGAAGACGAAAATAGCTACATTAAAGTTGTTAAAGAATTACAGGGTATTGTTTCTGATAAAGCACTTCTAGGACAGATTCCATTTATTCAAGATGTGAATGCGGAAATGGAAGCAATACAAGAGCAGAAACAAAATAATGTAAATATTTATCAAGGAGCTTTTAAAACAGGAGAAGAGGAAGTAAGCGATGAAGAATAATTATTGGGCAAAGAGAAGTGCGGAAACCGCTCAGAGACTCACAGACGTGGGTGCGGCCGCCGCAAATAAACAACTTGCTAAATACTATTCCTCTTGTCAAAAGAAAGTGATTAGAGAGTTTGAAATCTTGTATGACGAACTCTTAGCCAAGTCTGCGGGGGAACAACCAACTCCCGCAGATTTATATAAGCTAGAAAAATACTGGGTTATGCAAGGGGAATTAACAGAAGAACTAAATAAATTAGGAAATAAGACTGCCGCATTATTAAGTAAAAAGTTTGTAGAGCATTACATTAATGTTTATGAAAGCTTGAATTTAGCCCTTAAATCTACCGAATCTACCTTTACTACTGTTGATGCGGGAACCGCCGCTCAGATGGTGAATGCGGTTTGGTGTGCGGATGGAAAGAACTGGAGTCAGAGAGTATGGAACAACACCGCCCGCCTTCAACAAGCCTTAAATGATGAATTATCACACTGTATTATTACAGGGCAGAAAACAACTGAATTAAAGAAGCTTTTACAAACAGAATTTGCGGTAAGCCATAATGAGGCTGATAGATTAGTTAGAACTGAAATGTCACATATCCAGAACGAGGCTGCCGCACAAAGATACAAAGATTATGGAATAAAAGAATTCGAAGTATTATCGGATGGAGGCTGCGAGCAATGCGCACACAGTAAGAACAAAAGATACAGAATAGAAGAAAAGATTCCAGTTCCGTTCCACCCTAACTGCCGCTGTTGTATTGTTCCTATTGTTGCGGTGGATGATTAATCCAAAAAATTTTTAAATCCCGCTGGGCACACGCGGGAAACGGATATTCTCTACTTTTGTAGTAGATATAGAGCAATCAGAGTTGTTTTTACAGGGGTTAAACTTTAAACAAAAACTGAATAAAAAAAGAGGAGGGGTGCGGGTTCCCGCATAACTCAAAGGAGATTAAAATTATGGAAAACGAAAATATGAACACTAATGCAGCTGTTGTTGAAACAGCACAAGGCCAGGCTGAGGAAACAGCAACTAAAGAGGCTAAAACTTATACACAGGAAGAAGTTCTTGCTCTTTTACAGAGTGAAACAGATAAGAGGGTTAGTCAAGCATTAAAGACACAGCAAAAGAAATATGAAAAGCAGCTTTCTCTATCTAAGCTTGATGGTGCTGAAAGAGAAAAAGCTGAGAAAGATAGTAGAATTGCGGAGCTTGAGGAAAAGTTGGCGGAGTTCCAGATGGAGAAGAACAAGTCTGAACTTAAGTCAGTATTATCAAGCCGCGGTTTGAGTGCGGAGTTCGCAGACATTGTTGCTATTAGCGAAGACTTAACAGAGTCACAGGCAAATATTGATAAATTAGATAAGTTATTTAAGGCTGCTGTTAAGGCTGAAGTTGAAAAGCGCCTTGCAGGTAGCTCTCCTAAAGGAAATGGAGCATCAACCGCACAATTAACAAAAGAAGATGCGAAAAAGATGAGCATCGCACAGATGAGCGAATTGGCTAGTTCAAATCCAGAACTATTCAATAAATTATTTAATTAAAAAATAAATGGAGGAAATTATATGAACACAGTATACCCTAACAAAGTTGTAGAAGCTAAGGCAAATGACTTACTTACTACTTCAATTAACACAAAATCATTAATGACTGTTGATGACAGTCTTACACAATCAGCAGGTATGACAAAGACAATTAACGTTTACACTTACACAGGTACAGCAGAGGAACTCGCAGCTGGAGCAGGTAACACAGCGGCAGCCCGCGGCTCAATTGCTTATGTAGGTACAGATTACAATGTAAAGTTAGTTCAGCAGGCATTCGATTACCGCGATGAAGACTTTATGAAAGATCCTACTATTGTAGATAACATGCTTAAAGGTGCTACACAGGTAATGGCAAACAAGATGACAGCTGACTTCTTAACAGAAGCAACTAAGGCAACTAAGATTGTAACATTCCCACATTCAGGAGTTATTTCTTACGATTCTATTGTTGATGCTATTTCAGAATTAAACTTAGAAGATGAAAGCAAGATTTTTATCATCATTCCTAATACTTGGAAAGCTGCTTTAAGAAAAGACGATGTATATGTAGCTGCTAGACAGGGCGAAGTAGTTTACAATGGACAGGTTGGTACTGTAGCTGGTATTCCAGTTATCGCATCTAAGGCACTTACAACTGAAGCTTATGTTATGACTGCGGAAGCTATTAAGCTTTTCGTTAAGAAGGACGTAGAAGTTGAACAGGATAGAAATGCTGATACAAGAACTAACTCAGTTTACCTTAGAAGTTCTTATGTAGCTGCTCTTGTTGATAACTCTAAGATTTGCAAGGTTAAGGCAGCTGCTGAATAATGAATCCTTTAGAACAAAAGGAGGATTACAATGCTAGAAGAAATTAAACTTATGCTTGGTGAGAGCGCGGGGAACTACTCCGACGCTCTTATCCAGCTACTTTATGGACAAAGCGCGGCAGAGGTTGAGGCATATTGTGGTTGTACTATGGATGCCACAATGCGCTATATTGCGGAACAGATTACCGTTATTAAGTTAAATCGAATTCACACTGAGGGTTTGGCTAGTCAATCCTTTAGCGGAGTTTCAGAGAGCTATATAGACGGCCTTCCCGCAGATATTATAGCAGTATTAAATAGAAAACGTGTGCTTGGGGTTTTCTAATATGATTGCCCCAGACATGCGACTTTACGATTATTCTGTTTTTTCTATTGTAGAAGATGCATATGGACAGCCAACAGAAGAAACCCAAGAGGGAAAAATAAAGATGGCTATTTACTTAACTAATGAAGTTCTTGATGATAATACGCTTTATAGCGGCGCCCAGTATGCAGCCTTAACGCTAGATGCAAATATCACAGACGCTTACGTAATACACTACAACGAACATAAGCTAAAAGTACTTTACGTAGCTCCACAAGGGCGCTATAAAAAAGTATACCTTGCGAGGATGTAGTCGTTGTCAGTAGAAATTCGTGGCAAAGAGAGCCTCGATAAGAGATTACAATCGCTTGCTGATGTTGAGAAGTATGCGGAAGCGCTTAAACAAGCTACAGCACTAGTCGAGGGTGACGCAAAGCGCAAAGCCCCAAAGGATACTGGAGCATTGAGAAACTCAATAGCTAGTGAAGTAAAGGAACAGAACGGAGAAACGGTAGGTATTGTTTATACTCCGCTTGAATATGCTCCCTATATAGAATATGGAACTGGCCTGTTCGCTACCAAGGGCGGCCGCGCAAATGTTCCTTGGTGCTATAAAGATGATGACGGACATTGGCACACTACAAGCGGAATGAAGCCTCAACCATTTATGCATCCCGCTTTAAATGAAAATCGTAATAAAATACTAAAACTATTAAAGGAGAGTATAAAGAATGATTAATTATCACGCAGAATTAGTAAGTGCTCTCAAAACTATTTTACCAACCCATTACGAATTAAAGTTACATTCGGGACTCGCTACCCCTTGCATCTCTTATATGGAAGTAGATAATGCTTCCCGCGAAACAGGAGATACAATAGGCTATAGTTCATTGCAATATCAAATTAAAGTATGGGGTAATAAATTAGAAGATTTGCAAAAATATGCTCTTCAGATAGACAATAAACTTCGTCCTCTTGGTTGGACAAGAATAAGTTGTAGAGAACTATACGATAATGAGAGCACGATGATACAAAAGGTAATGTTGTATGAAGCAACAGCCTTAGAAAATTTTGAATAATTTTGAATAATGGAGGTTTATTATGGCAGTAATTTCTAAAGGAATTAAATTAAGCTATAAGGCAAGCGGTGAACAGGCATTCACAGAGCTTACAAATTTACAAGAAATTCCAGAGTTAGGCGGAGATAGCGAGGCTATTGAAGTAACAGTTTTATCAGATGCCGCACATATGTACACAGACGGAATTCTTAACTACGGTGATTCACTTGCTTTTGTTTTCTTATATGAGAAGACACAGTTCGCAACACTTCAGGGTTTAAGTGGAACAGTAGAATGGAAAGTAGAATTACCAGACGAAACTACTTGTACTTTTAGCGGTACAGCTTCAGTTAAATTAGCGGGTGTTGGTGTAAATGCCGCACTTACTTATACTTTATCAGTTAAGCCAAATTCAGCAATGGTTTGGGCTTAATACCTTAACGTTAAGGACAGAGGGGCGGAGTTAATCTCCTTCCTTCCGCCCTTCTATTTTACTATTGTTAATAATTAATAATTAATAAAAAGGAGAATTTATTATGTTATTTTATGAATTTAAAGTTGGAGACAACGTTTATAAGTTAAGACTTACTACAAGAGACATTATCTCTTTAGAGAAAGCTATTGGTATGAATCCTATTAGTATTTTTGGTATGGATGGCACTACAATTCCATCTGTAACAGTAATGGTAAATATTTTGCATCAGAGCTTACAGAAATATCAGCATGGATTAACACTTAATGATGCTTACGATATTTTTGATAATTATATTGAAGACGGACACATGCCAACAGACTTTATTTATGATATTGTGGAACTCTATAAAGTATCTGGATTAATGAAGGATGAAGCTCCACAAGAGGAAGAATCAAAAAACTAGCGGGCGGGGGAGAGAATAACTCCTCTCCCGCACCTTTTTTAATAAAAGATAGAATCTTTGATTGGTTGGCGGTGGCCCTCGACAGTGGCATCACAGAGCAGGACTTTTGGAATATGACTCTAGCCGAGGTGGAGAGAGCTGTAGAGAGTAAGGCACGTGTTAAGAAAGCAGAACAACAGGAGAAAGCAAGTTTCGATTACATTTTAGCCGATTTAATTGGTAGAAGTGTTGCGAGAGGTTTCTCTGCTCAAAATAAGCTCCCAGAAATTTCTGAAGTTTATCCATCCTTATTTGATAGCCAACAATTACAAGAGGAAAAACAGAAAGCTAAAGCAGAGGTTTCCGCTTTACGCTTTATGCAATTTGCACAAGCTTACAACAAAAAATTTGAGGAGGTGCAAAAAAAATAAATGAATGAACGTTTACAAATTATCATTTCGGCTAATGTTGCGCAAGCTCAACAAGCTTTGAAGGCAATCCAAGGAGAAGTTGATAAAACAGAGAAAGGTTCATCAAAACTCAGTAAAATTGGGGAAGCGGCTGGCAATGGTATGAAGAAGGCAGCCCAGGTAACAGGTGCCGCAGCTGCCACTTGTACTGCTGCCATTGGCGCTCTTGTTAAAAGCTCAGTTAGTAATTTTGCGGAATACGAACAGTTAGTTGGTGGTATAGATACACTATTCAAGGATAGTTCAGCAAAAGTACAGCAATATGCGAAGGATGCTTACAAAAATACGGGTATGAGCGCTAACGAGTACATGAAAATCTCAACCTCGTTCAGTGCTAGCTTACTCCAGAGTTTAGGCGGAGATACAGAGGCCGCCGCAGAAATAAGTAATATGGCTATATCAGATATGGCTGATAACGCTAACAAGATGGGTACATCTATGGAGAGTATTCAGAACGCATATCAAGGTTTTGCAAAAGGTAACTATACTATGCTTGATAATTTAAAGCTGGGTTATGGTGGAACAAAAGAAGAAATGCAACGTTTACTTGCAGACGCAGAAAAAATATCGGGAATTCACTATGATATTAATAACTTGAATGATGTTTATAGCGCTATTCACGTAGTTCAACAGGAAATGAACATTACAGGAACAGCAGCAGAAGAAGCTAAGAAGACAATCTCTGGTAGTGCGGCAAGTATGAAAGCCGCATGGACAAACCTATTAACTGGCATAGCTCAAAACAACGGTAATCTAGATGAACTTATTTCTAATCTTGCAGATACCGTAAAAACATTTGCGGGAAACATTATACCTGTTATCCAAACAGTTTTGAAGAATATTTCATCAGTTTTAATAGAGTGGACACCGCAAGTAATGGGTTGGATTGGGGAAATGCTTCCACAGCTGATTTCCGCAATCGCAACAACCGGAATTCAATTAGTTTCTGCTATTGTTGAATCACTTCCTACTGTTATTGAAGGAATAATGCAGATTATTCCTCAACTACTACAAGCTTTATTAGATGCTGTACCTATTCTTCTAGAAGGATTAATAGGTTGTATAACAGCTATAATTGAAGGACTAGCTGAAATCTTACCTACAATAGTAGAAGCGATAATGCAGATACTTCCATTAATAATTGAAAGCTTAATATCAGCTATTCCGCAATTGATAGAAGCGGCAGTTCAATTACTTATGGCTATTGTTGATGCAATCCCGATTTTTATTACATCATTAGTTGAAGCATTACCAAGAATTTATCAAACAATTATAGAAACAACAATTAACAGTATTAATCTTATATTGGATGCGGCAGTTCAATTATTTACTGCTCTTGTGGATGCAATCCCGCTTATTTTACCAGTGTTGATTGATACATACCCTAAAATTATTGATACTATTGTTAATGCAACAACAGAGAACATACCAACAATTTTAAATAGTGCAATTAGCCTCTTTACTGCTGTAATAGATGCAATTCCGCGTATCCTACCTCCGTTAGTTGCGGCAATTCCGAAAATTATTGAAACAATAGTGTCAACAATAGCGAGAAACATTCCTAAGATTGCAGCGGCCGCCCTTAAGCTTTTCTTAGAAATTGTAAAAGCAATTCCTAAAATTGCAGGACAGTTACTTTCCGCACTTGGTAACTTATTGTCACAGGCTTTAACTAAAATTGGTAGTTTTGCAGTTAGTATCGGACAAAAGGTTGGCGATGGTATTTCAGGTGCAGTTAAGAGCGCTATTAATGGAGTATTAAGCACCGCCACAGGTATTATTAATGGTTTCATTGGAGCTATTAATGGTGCTATTGGTGTAATTAATGCAATTCCAGGTGTTAGTATTAGTAAGTTAGATAAACTCGATGTACCGCAATTTGCTAAGGGTGGTATTGTAGATTCCGCTACTTTAGCTGTTGTTGGTGAAGCTGGTAAGGAAGCTGTAGTTCCGCTTGAGAATAATACAGAGTGGATTGATGAACTCGCTAAGAAGATAAAAGGCGGCGGTGGTGGAGACAAACCTACACCTGTTATTCTTCAGGTTGATGGAAAAACATTCGCGCAGACAACAATTCAAACAGTTAACGATTTAACCAGACAAACTGGTAGATTAGATTTAGTATTAGCATAAGGAGGATTATATGGCATACTTTATGATAGGGAGCAATGATTATTCTTCTTATACAAGCGGTTTAAAAATCACAAGAAGTACAAACTACAATGCACAGACAAATGCCGCTGGAGACACTGTAGTAGATTTTATAAACCAAAAAAGAGTTATTGAAGTTGAAATCATTGCTCTTGATGAAACAATAGCATCGCAGTTAAAAAATGACATTGACGCTTTTAATGTGCGGATTTCGTTTAGAAACCCAAAAACAAGAGCATTAGAAACAAACGTTGATTGCATTATACCAGACAATGCTATTGAGTATTATACAATACAAACAAACAAGGTATCTGTTAATAAGGTATCTTTAAAATTTACTGAATTATAAATTATAAACAGGAGGTTGACAGATGTTAGCAAATAACACTATAGAAACAAAAGTAAGACAAATTGCGGTAACCGCAACCATTACAAGTGCGGAAGATGCTACACAAACTGTCGCCTTTACTAACAGGGATTCAATAAAGAGTTTTGAAATTACCAGAGTCGGAGATACATCCAAGTTCTTCGGCTTTGGTGTAACTCATAGATTAAATTTAAAATTAGTAAATGTAGCGAATCCCGCTTTAATAAAGGCAAATAATAAGGTAAAACTTATTCCAAATATAGATACTTACCCTTCTACTGTTGCTACTGCTTTTGATACATTTCCAACATTTTATATATCAGAAGTTCATTATAATGAAACAGAATTTGAGTATTCTATTACAGCATATGATGTAATATATAAAGCAAAAGAATTAACAGCGAGAGAAATGACAATCGATAGTTCTTATTGTATTGGACAGGTTGCGGATGCCGCAGCCGTACTTCTAGGAATAACTAGTGTACATACTGAAACAATATTTAGTACACTTACTTATGATTCTTCAACAAAAGCAAATCTAGATGGAACAGAGACAATCCGCGAGGTACTAGATGCAATTGCGGAAGTTACTCAAACAATTTATTTTATAAACCATGAAGATAAATTAATTTTTAAAAGATTAGATTATGCGGGAACCGCTGTTGCGACAATAGACAAGGATAATTACTTCACACTCGAGTCTAGGGATAACAAAAGGCTAGGAACAATAGCATCAGTAACAGAGTTAGGAGACAATTATAGTGCATCCACCGCACAATCTGGTAGTACTCAATACGTAAGAGACAATCCATTTTGGGAATTGAGAACTGACATCGCTACTCTTGTTGATAATGCATTAGCGGCAGTTGGTGGTGCTACTATATCTCAGTTTAAGATGGATTGGCGTGGAAACTTAGCTCTCGAGATTGGTGATAAGATTGATATAACTACACTTGATGCAGATGCAAACCCACTTTCCGCATTTCTACTTGATGATTCTCTTGTTTATGATGGTGGCTTAAAGCAAAAAACACAATGGCTTTATTCAGAACACGAGGAAACAGATACAAATCCTACTAATTTAGGAGATGCTTTAAAGCAGACTTATGCAAAGGTAGATAAGGCCAATAAAGAAGTAACAATAGTAGCTAGTAAAATGGATACAATGGGTTCAGATGTTGCGGCGTTGAAGATGAACACTGATAGTATTTCTGCTTCTGTTAGTTCACTATCTAATGATTTACATACAACTGCGGATAACATTAATAACCAAATTGGTGAATTACAAACTAAAGTTAATGCGGCAATCACCGCGGAAGATGTTCGCTTAGAGGTGGAAGAAGCCCTAGCTGATGGTGTTAATGAGGTAAGAACAACTACAGGATTTGTTTTTAACGATAAAGGTTTAACAATTAGTAAAACTGGTAGCCAAATGGAAACTAATATTGATGAAGATGGTATGACTATCAGTAGAAATAATACAACCGTGTTAGAGGCAGATAACCAAGGCGTTTCCGCATATAATCTGCATGCAAGTACATATTTAATAGTAGGTGAAAACAGTCGTTTTGAAGATTACACTGGAGATTCTGGTGAAGCAAGGACAGGTTGTTTTTGGATTGGTAGTTAAAGCCTCTTGGGTGGAATTATGTATTTTATTTAAAAGTTTTTTCTAATAAAGTGGAGGTTGAAAAGCCTCTACTTTATATTTGAAGGAGGTTAGAAAAATAAATGGCAAGTAGTTATGCAATACAAAGTAGCAGTAGCTATGATGGCAGAACAATGACTTTGTATATGTCTCAAAGCTATGATATTGGTGCAAATAAATCAACAATCTATTGGAATTTGCACACAGAAGGCGGAAGCAGCGATTGGTACGCAACAGGCCCAACCGAGATATATATAGATGGAAACCAAGTATACTATGCCGATAGACAGTACGGAGGTTTTCCATCAACCGCAGGCGATGAATACGGTTCAATAGATGTATATCATAACTCAGATGGAACAAGAGCAGTAGGTGTATCACTATCAACTGCAATTTATACTAGTTCAGTATCTACCGACTCTGATGTTTGGGTTCTTGATACTATACCCCGCTATTGTAGTATTACATCAGCACCGGATTTCAGTGATGAAGATAATCCAACTATTACGTTTACAAATCCAAGCGGTGGATATTTCCCCCTCCGCGCTAAAATGGAGGCGGGCGGGAATACTCAGCTCATTACAAGAGACATCCCCGCAAACTCAACTAGCTGTACTTTTTCTTTAAGTGCGGAAGAGCGTAATACATTAAGAAACTTATGTACCAATAGTAAAACATTAGGAGTTAGATTTACTATCTGCTGTATGAGCGGAGGTAGTGAGGTTTCCGCATCATTCCTAGATAGAACGATGACAATAGTGAATGCCGCCCCTACTTTTACTTATACTCTTGTTGATACGAATGCGGATACAGTAGAACTTACAGGAGATAATACAAAATTTATTAAATCTCATAATAATATGCGTTATACTATTTCAGCTGCCGCATATAAAGGAGCGTCAATTGCGGGATTCCAAGTTACAAATGGAAGCATTACACAAACAACTTCTTCTGGTGCTTTTTTAAATGCTGAAAGTAATAATTTTTCTTTTAAAGTAACAGACTCTAGAGGTTTTACAACAACAGTAACAGCAAAGCCAACAATGATACCTTATGTTGAATTAACAACTGATTTCGCTGTTGTTAATGTTAATGTAGATGGGGAAGCTACTCTA